>OIZX01000058.1_pt1 | contig 85875 bp, 69 predicted proteins | sample 1588621 | NCBI WGS metagenome assembly OIZX01 (sample SAMN03283276) | human gut metagenome | biome: human-associated habitat; material: feces | host: Homo sapiens | place: Peru | collected 2012 | reverse complement strand
ACTATTGCGGCGGCAATCGGTGAGGAATCGGTTACTATTGAAGATGTTTATGAGCCGTATCTTATGCAGATAGGCTTTCTTTCAAGAACGCCGAGAGGCAGATGTGCAACCGCACTTGCATATAAGCATTTGGGTATTGAACAACCAGGTCAGCAAACTTTACTTTAATAAAATTAACTTTAATATTTTTTGAAATGAGGAACTGTTATGGGCAGATTATTTGGTACAGACGGTATCAGAGGTGTTGCAAATGTTGACTTGACAAGCGAACTTGCACTTCAAATCGGCAGGGCTTCCGCTATGGTTTTGCTTAAAGAAAGTAAATCGGCCAAGCCGACTGTTCTTATCGGCAAAGATACAAGAGCGTCGGGCGATATGCTTGAGGCGGCACTCACCGCAGGTCTTTGCTCCGTCGGTTGCAATGTGCTTTCCGTCGGCATTGTTCCTACCCCGGCGGTAGCTTTTTTGGTGGAAAAGTACGGTTGTGAGGCGGGTATTATGATTTCGGCTTCTCACAACCCTTGTGAATATAACGGCATTAAAATTTTTCAGGGTAACGGTTATAAACTTGATGACAGCTTGGAAAATGAAATTGAAGCTATCATCCTTGATAATGCAGAGGAAATACCTACCTTAACCGGCGGTGATGTCGGCAACAGGCTTTATTGCAAAACTGCTGTTAAAGATTATGTTGACCATGTTGTTTCAACTGCAAGCGTAAGGTTTGACGGAATGTCAATAGCTCTTGACTGTGCCAACGGCAGTGCAAGCGTTTGTGCTAAGGAGATATTTACTTCCCTCGGCGCTAAGTGTCTTATGCTTTCAGATACTCCCGACGGTACAAATATTAACTATAATTGCGGTTCAACTCACCCTGAAGAACTTATGAATTTTGTTAAAAACGCTTCACTCGACCTCGGTCTTGCGTTTGACGGTGATGCCGACAGAATGCTTGCAGTTGATGAAAACGGTGAACTCGTTGACGGCGACAAGGTTATTGCTATTTGTTCAAAGCGAATGAAAGATGAGGGTAAGCTTGCAAAAAATACTGCCGTTGTTACAGTAATGAGTAATATGGGCTTTTTCAAATTTTGCGAAGAAAATGACATTTCTTGTGCCAAAACTGCCGTGGGTGACAGATATGTTCTTGAAAGAATGTTGAAAGACGGTTATAATATCGGCGGTGAACAGAGCGGCCATGTTATTTTTCTTGATTTTGCCACTACCGGTGACGGTGAACTTTCCGGTGTTCAGCTTATTGAAACCGTAGTTAAATCGGGTAAAAAGCTTTCGGAAATTGCAAAAATTATGAAAGTTTATCCGCAGGTGCTTATTAATGTTAAAGTTACACCCGAGGGTAAGCAGAAATATAACAATGACGAATATATCATTTCCGCTGTTCAGCAGGCTGAAATGGAATTGATGGGCGAGGGCAGGGTTCTTGTTCGTGTAAGCGGAACTGAACCGTTAATTCGTGTTATGCTCGAGGGCAGTGATATAGATCAAATAACCAAACTCGGTAACAAAATTGCCGATGTTGTGAAAGAAAGATTATCATAAAGGAATTATATTATGAGATATACAACCGATTGGGAAGATTATGAACTTATAGACTGCACAAGCGGATATAAGCTTGAAAGATGGACGAGGGAAATACTCGTCAGACCTGACCCACAGGTTATATGGAAAAGCAAAAAGGAAAATAAGTATTGGTTTCAACCTGACGCTACATATGTTCGCTCCCGTACGGGCGGTGGCAGATGGAAAGTTCATTCAAATATTCCGGCTTGCTGGCAGGTAAGATATAAAGATTTAACTTTTAATGTTAAAACTATGGGATTTAAGCATACAGGTATTTTCCCCGAACAGGCTGTTAATTGGGACTTTACCCGTCAGGTTATAAAGGAAAGCGGCAGAAAAAATGTCAAAGTTCTTAACCTTTTTGCTTATACCGGCGCCGCTACCGTTGCTTGCTTAAAAGAGGGTGCGTCGGTAGTTCATGTTGACGCTTCCCGTGGTATGGTAATGTGGGCAAAGGAAAATGCTGAGGCTTCCGGTGTTAAAAACAGTGATGTAAGATGGATAGTTGACGATTGTATTAAGTTTGTTCAGCGTGAAATAAGAAGGGGCAATAAGTACGATATTATCATCCTTGACCCGCCAAGTTACGGCCGTGGACCAAAGGGCGAAATTTGGCATTTGGAGGACAGTATATACGATTTCGTAAAGCTTATTTCAGAGGTTCTTTCCGATGAGCCGCTTATGATTCTTCTCAATTCTTACACTACCGGTCTTTCGGCTTCCGTAATGAAATATATACTTGACGATGTTATTACTAAAACAAGGGGCGGCAAAGTTGAAGCGGATGAAATCGGTCTTCCGGTTTCGTCAAACGGTCAAATTTTACCGTGCGGTTCTTCAGCAATTTGGATGTTAAAATAATGAACTTAATTGAATTTAAAAATGTAGACTTTTCTTATGTAATTGACGATGACGAGGAAAACAAAACAACTGTCGATGTACTTAAAGATTTTAATTTGACTGTTGAAAAAGGCTCGTTTGTAGCGGTCTTGGGTCATAATGGCTCGGGTAAGTCAACCGTTGCAAAGCTTATTAACGGTATCAATATCGCTCAAAAGGGCGAAATTTTTGTTGACGGTCAAAAGGTTGTTGACGACGATACGATTTTTGATATCAGGCGCAAGGTCGGAATGGTTTTTCAAAATCCCGATAACCAAATCGTTTCCTCTATTGTTGAGGAGGACGTTGCTTTTGGCGTTGAAAATTTAGGAGTTGAACCTAAAGAAATAAGAAAAAGGGTTGACAATGCCCTTAAAACGGTAGGTATGTATGAATATCGCCTTAAAGCGCCGAATAAGCTTTCCGGAGGTCAAAAACAGCGTGTTGCCGTTGCAGGCATAATTGCTATGAAGCCAATGTGTATCGTTCTTGATGAGCCTACTGCTATGCTTGATCCAAGCGGCAGAAAAGAAGTTTTAAGTACGATTAAAAAGCTTAATAAGGAAGACGGAATTACTATCGTTCTTATAACTCATTATATGGATGAGGCGGTTCAGGCTGATAGGGTAGTTGTTATAGACGGCGGTGAAATTAAACTTGATGATACACCGCAAAACGTGTTTTCAAAATTTGATGAGGTTAAGTCCCTCGGTCTTGATGTTCCTCAGTCAACAGAGCTTATACATAGGCTTGGATTGAAAAGCGAAAATACAATTTTAAACGCAGATGATTGCGTTGAATTTTTAAAGAAAACTTTGGAGGCAAAAGTATAAATGGCGTTTCTTGTCTGCGAAAATCTTGAATATCTTTACAGTATGGGAACTCCGTTTCAAACTGCTGCACTTGATGATGTAAGCCTTGAAATTGAAAAAGGCGAACTTGTTGGTATCATCGGTCATACAGGCTCCGGCAAGTCTACCTTAATTCAGCATTTAAATGGGCTTCTTGAGCCTCATAAGGGCAACGTTATTCTTGACGGTGAAAATATTTGGACTAAAGAAAACAGAAAAAAAATCAGGCAGGTTCGTTTTGCTGTCGGTCTTTGTTTTCAATATCCCGAATATCAAATTTTTGAAGAGGATGTTTATAAGGAAATAGCCTTTGGGCCAAAACAAATGGGTCTTGATGAAGCCGAAATTGACAAACGAATAAGAAAAAGTATGGAATTTGTAGGTCTTTCGTTTGATGAATTTTCAAAAAAATCACCGTTTGACCTTTCCGGTGGTCAAAAAAGACGTGTTGCAATCGCATCAATTATTGCTATGGAGCCTCAGGTGCTTATTCTTGATGAGCCGTGTGCCGGTCTTGACCCTAAGGGCAGGGATACTATACTTAATCTTATTAAAGAATATCAAAGCCAAATGGGGAATACTGTTTTGTTTGTTTCCCATTCTATGGAAGACGTTGCCAAGCTTTGCAAGAAGGTTATTGTTATGAATAAGGGCAAGCTTGCTTTTTGCGGCAGTGTAAATGAGGTATACTCTCATGGCGACGAGCTTAAGAAAATGGGGCTTAATGTTCCTGAAATAACAGATATATTCCTGAAGCTTAAGGCGTCGGGCATTGATTGCCGAACCGATATTTATACGGTTGAGCAGGGCGTTGAAGAATATAAAAGGCTTTTGGCGGGAGGTGCTTATTAATGATTACAGATATCACGATAGGTCAGTATTTCCCGGGCGATTCCGTTGTTCACAAAATGGATTCAAGAATGAAAATTATTCTTACTGTTTTGCTTATAGTTGCAATTTTTATTTGCAAAACCCTGCCTGCTCTCGGTGTTATTGTAGTTGCAACAATTGCGCTTGTGCTTATTTCTAAAATACCTCTTAAAACGGTGTTTAAAAGTATCAAGCCTCTTGCAATTATTATTTTGTTTACGGCTGTTCTTAATCTTTTTTACGGTAAGGGTGAGCCTCTTGTTCAAATTTGGAAACTCAAAATAACCGAGGACGGCATTATGACTGCCGTGTTTATGGCAATTAGAATTATTACCCTTGTTGTTATAAGTTCGCTTTTAACGTATACTACCTCGCCTAATGAACTTACAGATGGGCTTGAAAGGCTGATGAAGCCGCTTAAAATATTAAAAATTGACGTTCATTCAATTTCGATGACAATGACCATTGCTTTAAGATTTATTCCTACCTTGATTGAAGAAATTGATAAAATTATGTCCGCTCAAAAATCACGTGGTGCAGATATGGATTCAGGAGGTCTTATCCACAGGGCAAAGGCACTTGTTCCCGTTCTCATTCCTCTTTTTATTTCAGCGTTTAGGAGAGCCAATGAGCTTGCATACGCCATGGAATGCCGTTGCTACCGTGGCGGCGACGGCAGGACAAAAATGAAGGTTATGAAATTTGAGGCAAGAGATTATATTGCTCTTGCGGCAGTAATTGTGTTTATTGCACTTCTTATTTCGTTTAATTTTATATTTAAAAAGGTAATATGAGAAAACTAAAAATAACAATTCAATATGACGGCTCTTCATATCACGGCTGGCAGGTGCAAAAAAATGCCGTTACCGTTCAAGAGGTGTTTCAAGATGCTGTTGAAAAGATCTTTTTAAAGCGACTTGACGTGACCGGTTGCAGCAGAACGGATTCGTTTGTTCATGCAAATATGTATGTTCTCACTCTTGAAACAGATATGAATATATCAAATGAGGGCGTTATTATGGCGCTTAATTCAAAGCTTCCAAGTGATATTGCCGTTATTGATTGCGAGGAATGTGAAATCGACTTTCACCCTCGATATTCCTGCAAATCAAAAGAATATATTTATAAGCTTTATAATGGCAAAAGGCCTAATGCTTTTTTGCCGAAATATGCTTATTATTACAGGCGTTTCATTGATGCCGATTATCTTAATTCTCAGGCGCAGGCTTATGTCGGCACGTTCGATTATTCGGGATTTTGCTCGGCTAAAAGTGACGTTGAGGATACGGTAAGAAGTGTGAAATCTTTTAAGGTTTGGCGAGAGGGAGATATTGTATATTTTAAAGTTGAAGCTGACGGATTTCTTTACAATATGGTAAGAATTATGGTTGGCACTCTCTTGTTTGTGTCTGAAGGAAAAATAAAAAAAGATGAGTTGAAAGACATAATTCTTTCAAAAGAACGTAAGCGTGCAGGCAAAACTGCTCCGCCACAGGGGCTTTATTTGAATAAGATTAATTATTAGGCAGGTGAGATATGTGGCAGGCAATCAGCGTGAAATGCGCAAAAAAGAGCTGAAAGCAAAAAAAGACAGAAAAAATAAAACTATCATTTGGATTATAATTGCCATTGTTGTTGCAGTATTAATTGTAATGAAGGTTTGCGAGATTAATATTAATACCGTTAAAGAGCATTTTACCGATTCAAGCGGTAAACTTTCCATTTCTCAAAATGTAGATAAAAATAATTTTTCTTATAATCTTGATTCATCTCAAAATGTGACAGTTAAAAATATTAATAATAAGCTTGGTGTTTTAACTCCGTCAACCTTTACTGTTATTGATACAAAAAAGGCAGTCGCTAAGTATACCTTTGACCACGGTTATTCAAATCCTGTTATTAAAACTTCAGGTATTTATTCTTTGCTTGTTGACCAAGGAAGTACAAAAATACGCCTTGACAATACCAGCGAAAATGTGTATGAAAATGAACTCAAAGGCAATATTCTTTGCGGCGACGTAGCTAAAAACGGAAACACTGTGCTTGCAACTCTATCCGGTGATAAGCTTTGCAACGTGACTGTTTACAATAAATCGCTTGATAAAAAAATGAGCTATGATTTGGATTATGGCTATATTATTGACATTGCGATTAATAACAGCGGCAGTAAAATTGCCTTTGTTGCACTTAACAGTAAAAATGCTCAGCTTAAGGCAAAACTTTATACTATGAATGTCGGCACAAGCGAGCCAAAGGCAATTCTTGATTTGCCAAACTGTAACGTTCTTGAACTTAAATACAACAGCGATAATTTATACGTTGTGGCAGACGATTATATCGGCATTGTTTCTAATCAAAAAAAATTAAAGACCGTTTTTGAATGTGGAAAAATAAATACTGTTTGCTATACGTTTACTCCTAATGACGAGCTTGTTTTGGCTTATAACGATTACAGCAATTCTACGGAAAATAAACTTGTCAGAGTAAGAGCAGGTGGCAATACAAAAAGCGAAACAACGGTTAACGGTAATATCAGATATATTTCGGCATCGCCAAGCGTTGTGAGTGTGCTGACCGACAGTAATATCGTTACTTATTCTCTTGGCAATATGAAGCAAAAGAAAAGAGTAAGCGTCGACGATTCCGTTAAATCAATTTGCCAAATGGGCTCTGCTGTATTTATTCACAGGCAATCTCTTATTGAAAGAAATGAGAGTGATAAATAATGAACCTTGTTGATTTAACATTTGTTATATTTGTTACCTTGACCGTTTTTGTCGGTATTAAAAGAGGATTTTTAATTTCACTTTTGTCAGCACTTCGCTTTATTATTGCAGTTCCGCTTTCTCTTTTTGTAGGAAATAATTATAATGTTATAATATATAATAAAGTTGTAAGAAGATATATTCTTGAATATGTATCAAAAAAGCTTAATGATTCGGGCGAAATAACAAAATTTACAGAAAATGTTAAATCTTTTGCAAACACCTTTTCATTTTTTGTAAAGGATAATTCGACTGTTAAATCGCTTTCAAATATTAATTCAAACGAAGCCGCTGTTTATATAACGGATAATATTCTTTGTCCTATTGTTCAAGAAATTATTAAAATACTTTTAATTCTATTGACTTTTGTTCTTTTTTATGTAATAACAAATATTATACTTTCTTTTGCAAAAAAAATAAGAAAAGAGAAGGAACTTCCTTTTCACAAAACAAACAGCTTTTTTGGCGGAGTATTCGGCTTGGTTAAATCCGGCGCCTACTTGATTGTTATTTCAGCTGTTTGTGAATTTGTGCTTGATATTATGACCACCCAAAATCAGTTTGTTACACAGCTTAGAAGCAGTGTGATTATAGAATATATTAATAAATTCAACCCTTTGATATGAGGAGGATAAGCTATGAGTAAATTTAATGAAAATGTTAAAGACCTTTTTGAAAATTGGAATACAATTCCTAACTGGTTGTGCTTTGTAAGAATTGCACTTATTCCTGTTTTTTCCGTTCTTTTTATTAAAGAACAATACATAGCCGCTTTTATAACTATGATTGTTGCGGCTTTAACCGATGTATTTGACGGCAAAATTGCAAGAAAATATAATATGGTGTCAAATCTCGGCAAAATTCTTGACCCTATTGCGGATAAACTGTCACAGATAGCAATTGTTATTATTTTGCTTGTTAAGTTTTGGGACGGTCCGCTTAAGTATATTTTGTTCCTTTTTATATTTAAAGAACTGTTAATGATTATCGGCGCAGCTATTTTGATGTCAAAGGGTATGCGCCCTGTTGCCGCTGAGATTTGGGGAAAACTTGCAACTGTTGTATTTTATACATTTATGATAACAATTATTGCTATCGGCCCTGACGGTGCGCTTCTCAGCATTGACTTCTTTAAAGGCTTGGAACTTAATAATACCGTAATAATGATTATGGTTATTATTTCTGCAATTCTTGCTTTTGCGTCCCTTTTCGGTTACGCACCGGGATTTATTCGTCAGCTCAAGGAAAATAAAGAAAAAAGCGATTCCTCTGAAAAATAAGCTGACTACCTATTACGAGGTGATTTAATGAAACAGCAAATGTGTTCACGCTGCGGTGAAAGACCGGCGGTTGTGTTTATTCAAAAAATGGAAAATGATAAGGTTACTCCTGAAGGACTTTGCATTAAATGTGCAAGGGAGCTTAATATCGGTTCAATTAATCAAATGATTGATAAGCTTGGCATCAGCGACGAGGAAATTGAAGCTGCAAGCGAGCAAATGGCTGATTTTATGGAAAATATGGGCGATTTTAATCTTGATAATTTGTCCGAAATGTTTAATCCTGAAAATTTTGACGGCGCTCAAACTATGCCTTTTTCCGATTTAATTAACGGTGCTCTTTCTCCGACAGAAGACGGTGAAGAAGAAATTACCACCGATAATTCCGATTCTCAGCCAAACGGCAAAAAGCGCAGAAAGGGTAAAAGAGGAGCGAAGGATGATTCAAGAAAATTCCTCAATACTTACTGTACTAATCTTACCGAACGTGCTAAGCAGGGCGAAATCGATAATATTATCGGCAGAGAAAGCGAAATTGCACGTGCAGTTCAAATTCTCTGCAGAAGAACAAAAAATAACCCATGCCTTATCGGTGAGCCGGGCGTCGGCAAAACCGCTATAGCAGAGGGCCTTGCAATCAAAATTGCCAAGGGAGAAGTGCCTGCACGTCTTGCTGATAAAGAGATTTACCTTCTTGACCTTACCGCACTTGTTGCCGGCACTCAGTTCAGGGGCCAGTTTGAAGGCAGAATTAAAGGCCTTGTTGATGAGGTTAAACACGAGGGTAATATTATTTTGTTTATTGACGAGGTTCATAATCTTGTAGGTACAGGCGATTCAGAGGGTACAATGAATGCTGCCAATATTCTTAAGCCTGCTCTTTCAAGAGGTGAAATTCAAGTAATCGGCGCTACTACCTTTAATGAATACAGAAAATATATCGAAAAAGACGCCGCTCTTGAAAGACGTTTTCAGCCTATTAAGGTTGAAGAACCGTCAATTGACGATGCATATAAAATGCTTGTCGGCATTAAGGGATATTATGAAGATTATCATAAGGTGCAGATTTCAGACTCGCTTGTATATAAAGCCGTTACTATGTCCGAAAGATATGTTACTGACAGATATCTTCCTGATAAAGCCATAGATTTGCTTGATGAGAGCTGCACAAGCGCAAATTTGCGCAATCCGGCTATCAGCCAATACCAGATGGCGCTTGACAGAAAAAAGCTTTTAGAGAGCAATATAGAAAGGCTTTCCAATCCTGAGGAAAACGAAGAAATTGACTACGAGCTTGTAACTAAGTTTAAAAGTGAAGTCATTCAACTTGACGAAAAAATAGCCGACCTTAAGGAAAAAGCATCCGATAATCAGGTTTTGGAGTCTGATTTAGCAAAGGTTATATCACTTTGGACTGGTATTCCTGCAACTAAGATTGAGCAAAATGATATTAAAAAGCTTGCAAATCTTGAAAGTGAACTTAAAGAGCATATAATCGGTCAAGATACGGCTATTGAAAAGGTTTCAAATGCTGTCAGAAGGGGCAGAGTGAATATCAGCCCTAAAAAAAGACCGCAGTCGTTTATATTTGTAGGCCCTACGGGTGTCGGCAAAACGGAACTTGTTAAGCGCCTTGCAGATAGTTTATTTGACAGCCCGGATAATCTTATTCGTCTTGATATGAGCGAATTTATGGAAAAATTCAGCGTTTCCCGTATTATCGGTTCGCCTCCGGGTTACGTTGGTTATGATGATGCCGGTCAGCTTACAGAAAAGGTTAGACGTAAGCCGTACAGTATTATCCTTTTTGACGAGATTGAAAAGGCACATAAGGATGTTCTCAATATTCTTCTTCAAATTCTTGATGAGGGCAGAATAACAGACGCACAGGGCAGAAGTGTTAATTTTGAAAATACAATTATTATTATGACTTCGAATGCAGGTTCTACCGACTCTGCTTCGTTAGGTTTCAATAAAACAGCAAACGATATTAATGCAGAAGTTACAATGAAAGCCCTTGAGCGCTTCCTGCGTCCTGAATTTTTGGGCAGGGTAGACGAAATTGTTATTTTTAATCAGCTCACTCATGATGACTTTGAAAAAATTGCTAAGCTTATGCTCGGTGAACTTGTTGAAAGTCTTAAGGATAAGGCAATTATTATGTCTTATGATGATAGCGTTCCGGTTTATCTTGCGAAAGAAGCATTCGGCTCAAAGAAAAATGCAAGAGGACTTCGTGATTGCGTAAGACGTGATGTTGAAGAAAAACTTGCTAATGCAATTGTATTTAATCAGGACGAGGAAATTAAGTCTCTTTCTCTTTCTGTAGAAAATGATGATATTAAAATTAAAATAAATTAAAAAAAGACTTGACATTTTGCAATGTGTTATGTATAATAATGAACGTTGCAACGCGGGTGTAGTTCAATGGTAGAATCCCAGCCTTCCAAGCTGGTCGTGTGGGTTCGATTCCCATCACCCGCTCCAATGCGCTGATAGCTCAGCTGGATAGAGCAACTGCCTTCTAAGCAGTAGGTCGGGGGTTCGAGTCCCTCTCAGCGCGCCATTGTTTGGGGTAACAGCACGAAAGTGCTTTTACATATATGGTGGGATTAGTTCAGTTGGTTAGAGCGCCAGTTTGTGGCACTGGAGGTCATCGGTTCGAATCCGATATCCCACCCCACTTTTTATATTTATCCCTACATTGGGGTGTAGCCAAGCGGTAAGGCAACGGACTTTGACTCCGTCATGCGTGGGTTCGAATCCCGCCTCCCCAGCCAACACCCTAAAAAAGGGTGCATCTGGTTCATTAGCTCAGATGGCAGAGCACTTGACTTTTAATCAAGGTGTCCGGGGTTCGATTCCCCGATGAGCCACCAAGCAAAAAACCTCGAAATGCCTTTATTTATAAGGCTTTCGGGTTTTTTTTTATGTTTTAAAGTTTGCAATACAAATGTTTGAAATTTACATTATTTTACGTTATTTTACGATAAAATGTATATGAAAATGTATATGTTATTTTAACACATTTAAGTCTAAAACAATGAAAATGTATATAAAAAGACAAATGTATAATAAATTGCAAAAATTAGTTAAGTGTAATAAAAACATTGATTTGAAAATTTTAAAAAAATATGCGCGATATTATATATGAAAATACTATTTTATATATAAAGGAGCGTAAATATGAGTGAAAATATACTTGTTGTGTGTGAAAAGACCGAACAAGCCAAAGCACTTAAAGACGGTTTAAAAAATCATTTTGAAACAAAGTATTATGATAATAAACATAATAAAACAAAAATTCCAAATTTGTATTATGAATCTGAAGGTGTAACAATTGTAGCCGCAAGAGGTCATTTACTTACTTTATATGATGTTAATGATTATCTTCAAATACAAGATTATAAATCTTGGGTACAATTGAGGGATTATTTGCCTTATGTTCCGGATACTTTCAAATATAAACCTAAAAGTGGTTGGGAAAGAGGACAGCTTGAATTAATCAGTAATTTAATTCATAGCGGTAAATATACTGTTTTATATAATTTTGGCGATCCTGATGCTGAAGGTGAACTACTTATTCGTGAAATTTTTTCGTATGTAGGCAATACATTACCGACTAAAAGAATTGATTGCCGTAATCTTGTTCCGTCTGTTTTATCACAAGCATTTAGAAATCCTGAAAATTCAAATAATTATAATGGATTATATTTTGAAGCTTTAGCAAGACAGCAGACTGATTGGCTTAACGGTATTAATCTAACTACTATGCTTTCACTTGCTACACACGAAACATTACAAGTAGGCAGGGTATTAGTTCCCATTGTGAGATTCGTTTATGATTCTGATAAAGCAATAGAAAATTTTGTACCCACTAATTCTTGGGGCATTAATATGAATGTCGAAGGAATATCTATTGCTTCAAAAGATATTCAGTTTGCTGAAAAGGACGAAGCGTTGGCAAACAACTTAGTTGATAAATTAAATGCCAATAAAACAATTGTAACTGAAAAGAAAATCAGTAATAAAACATTAAAACCAAAGAAATTATATAATACTTCAAAATTACTTTCAGACCTTAATTCAAAATTTAAAATTTCTATGAAAGCTGCAAGTGCGGCATTAGAAAAGCTTTATTTGAAGGCATATATTACGTATCCTCGAACCAATTGTGAGTATATGCAAGAAAAAGAAGCACCTCAGATGGAAGTCGTAATAGGTATTTTAGAAAAAATGGGATTGCCTGTGAAATTTCATACTAAAGCTTCTGTGTTCAGTGATAAAAAATGTGGAGGCTTGGGCGAAGGCGGTCACACAGCGATTGTAATAACAGAAAAAATACCTTCTAAATCTGATTTAGAGGAATTTACAGATGTAGAAAAAGCTGCATATTCATTAGTTTACAAGAGAACAATTTCAAACTTCTGTGAAGATGCAGAGGCCACTGAAACTAAATTTATTTTTGAAAATTCAGGATATGTTTTTGATATTGCAGGTAGCGTTATTAACAAACCGGGCTTTTTATTATTTGAGCCAAGAAAATTTACAGATGTTTCAGCATTAAATAAATATGAAATTGGTTCAGCAGTTAATTGCACATTTGAAAAAGCAACTCGTACTACAAAAGCACCTCCTAAAGCAAATACATCAAGACTTATTTACTATCTTGAACATCCGTTTAGTAAAAATATAAAAAATGGCGGTGAAGATGAAGACGATGAATTCTATGCTGCTGTTGATTCCGGTGTTACAATCGGAACACAAGGTGCAACTATGGAAACGACTACTACAAAGGCGATTCAATACGGATATTTTACTGAAAGCAAAAAAGGCTATACAATTACTTCAAAAGGTAAATTTTTAATTGAAACTTTAGACAGATTGGGTATTGATACTCTAAATGCCAAAAAAACTGTTGAGCTTAATATGATTATTAAAAAAGTTTCAAAGAAATTATTAACCCTTGAAGATAACAAGGAACGAATCAAAGAAGAACTTATTGCTACAAATGATATTCTTAATTATAATGAAGTACCGACTTACAACGGTGAAGTAATAGGCGAATGTCCTTTGTGCAAAAGCCCTGTTGTAGATACCGATAAATTGTTTAAATGCACAAACACAAATTGTAAATTTGTTTTATTTAAAGAAGACAAATATTTTAGCTATATGAAAAAGAAAATATCTACTGCAATGGCAAAGGAATTTTTAAATAAAGGCGAAATATCGGTTAAAAATTTAACTTCTCAAAGTGGCAATAAGTACGGAGCAGTATTTAAAGGAACAATTAACGAAAAAGGTTATGTTAATTGGAAGCGAGACAGATATATTGACACTAAACCGAAGGGAAGAAAATAGCAGTTGAAAAAGATTATAATTATTGTTATTGCAGTAGTTGTATTCTTAGGTACAATTATCAGTATAACACAAATTAATACAAAAGAAAGTTTTAATTCAAGTAATCAAAGAGATTCTGTTAAGGTTGAATCATTGAATTGTGAAAACAAAGATTATACTTTGACGATTAATAACGGTAAATACATATTAATTAACAAATCTAATCAATCTGTTTTATCAGGTAATTGTAAATTGTATTCTACAAGCAAAGATGAACAATCTGTTTTAGGTAGTAAAAACACATATTATGTTGCTTGCTACTTTTATGAACACAAGTATGGCTATGTATGTAATGGCTATAAACAAATTATCTCAGAGCTGGCTGGCTAAAAATACTAAATACAGTGATTATCAGGTATTAAGAAACTACTTTAATGCAAAAGATTTTGACTTTGTTTCTGAAATGAAATCAAGCTTATTGTTTTCCGTAATTGGTGTATTACTAATTGTCCTTGGTATTTCAAGAGGAATTAAAATTACAATTATTCTTGGCGCTGCACTGACAATTTTCTTTATTTGTGCGCCTCTTATTGCTCATTCAACAGCAAAGAAAGTAACAAACAAAGAAATTACAAAAGCGTTCCCCGAATGGCTTATGAACGTTGCACTTCTTATGCAGCAAGATAATGTTCAGGTGGCTATTGCTAAGAGTGTTAATACTGCACCTGCAGTATTAAGACCTGATCTTACAAAACTTGTTAAAGATTTCTACAAAGAGCCTAACAGTATTAAACCGTACCAAAACTTTTTATCAGATTTTGACTTTCCTGAAATTCAGGGTGCTATGTGTATGCTTTATTCAATAACTGAAACAGGTGATGATGCCGGTGGAGAGCAAATTAACGACCTTATTGATAAACAAAATATTCTTATGGATAAGGCAGAAAGAACGGCAAATGAAGATACCATAGCAAGCTATTCGGCATATCAAATGATGCCTATGCTTATATGTATATTCAAAGCTCTCCTTGATATGACAGTCCTTGTAATGGGATTGATGTCATATATGAATAATTAATGTGAGGTAAACAACTATGAGTAGTGTTATCAAATCTTATACTTCAATCATTTTTATCATTATTGCTTTTGTTGTGTCAATTGGTGTTATTTCAATGAGTGTTGATATTCAAAACGCAAGAAATTTTTATAGCACTGCTGTTACCGAAATCGAAAACAGTGATGCTAACGACAAAGTTATTGAAGCGTTACAAAATGATGCCAAGAAAAATAAGTACAAACTCACAGTCACTAAAACAACCGGTGGTACAGCTAAAGTTGTTCTTGAATACAAATATTCCTTCAGATTTTTAAATATATCAAATAGTCAAAAAATTGAAGGATATGCCCGATAAGGAGGTAAAACAATGCGTTTAATTATTGAAGAATATGGACTTGCTGTTGTTTTTACTATCTTTATCGGGGGATTAATCGGCTTGCTTTTTAAATTAGTGACTCAACTATAGGGGGGATTGTTTTTGAAAGATATATTTGAAGAATACGGAGATTTCATATTACAGATTATCGGAGGTTTTGCCGTATTGGGAATTGTATTCTCACTTTTTTCAAAAAACGGTTTGCTCAACGAAGCACTTGCCTCAGTCTTTAATTCTGTTACATAAGGAGTGATTTGCTTTGAAAATAATTTTTAGTGAATCCGGTAAAACAATTATTGCTATTTTGGTAGCACTAATAATGATTGGTACATTTGCTATGGGCGGTTTCTTTGCCGACTTGCTATCTGATTATGGTAATAAAAATAATAATGTATCATATTCGGATAGTGATAAAGCTTTTGCCGATTATATTCCGGACGAAAGTACAACATCAAATACTTAATAGGGGGTAACTTAAATTGAAAAACGCAATTATTTCGGTTGGACTTGTTATTATAATGATATTATCCTTATGTGGTATTCTCAGTGTTGTTACAAACATAACAAGGACTAATGAATTGGAAGAAAATATTAATACAGCAACATATCAAGCTATGGATAAATTCTTTATGGATACAACGGTTGAATCAAATCAAGAAAATGAAAATAGATTTGTATCTGAATTTACGGCAAATTTAATGAATTTAATTGATAGCGATTCTGAAATCAATGTAAAAGTCGTTAAAATTGACCTCTCTAACGGCGTATTTCGTGTAAACGCTACAGAAAAATACAAAGGTATGTTTAAAATAAAAAAGTCAATTAAAGCTGACAGAACAATGATTTTGGACTTTGGTTCAAGTGATGTATATAAAAAGAATAATATTACTGTTACGTTCTATTGGGATAAGGATAAAGTCGTGAAAAAAATAAGAGCAACGGCAGGGGATAGCGTTTCGGCACCAAATGAATACATTTATGTAGATAATGCCAATTATCCGATTCCTAATGGCTTTCATGATTTTAAAGGTTGGACCAAAAATAAAGAAACAAATGAACTTGTTGAATTTGAAGACGGAAAAGAAAGAGTAACCGAAGATACGGTTTACTATGCTGTATTTGAGTAAGAGCAAGGAGATGTCAAGATGGCATCTCCTTTTTTGACAAATAAATTGTATGATTACAATTATAATGTTGATAGACAAATATACAACAATTGTCGAATAATGTAGAAAAAACGTAAAAAATATTGTATTTTGGAAAGGTTTATGGTAAATTATGGATGTAAAGGTATATATATTTACACACGATGATAGCAAAAACAGGAGAATTAAATTGAATAACCCAATAGCAAAAATTAATAATGATTTATTGAAAGATAATAAAAATGACGATTTTGAGAAGTTATACAAGCAATTATTTAATATCTTTGACAGCACTAATTTAACTGTTGATGAATTATGTGCTCTGCTTAATGAACGCCAAAATAGAGCATCACAAAAAAGCAATAATATTGACGAATCAAAATATTATGTAAAGAAAACAAGTGATATTGACAAGGTATCATTATATGCTAACTATGTTGTGGATTTATTTTCATATTTTAAAGATAAGAATGGCATAACTTTTAATTGTCCGGAAATTAAAATTCATAAGATGATTTTGATTTTACAAATTGCTCAAGCTTATAATTACATAGATTTTTTCAATCTGAATTATCAAATCGAAATATGTCCTTGCGGATTTAAAATTCCTAATTTAGCTATACATACAGAAAAATTTGTTAATAATGACTGTTCTGATAAAGAAGTTGATTTTACCTTTGAGGAAAAATATTTATATATAGAAAATTCAGGATGTTTCAATAACAGCCTAATAACAAATGAAAACAAAAAGAAACTATTTGTATTGTTTAAAAACTTTGCTAATTCTAATCCGCTTGTGTTAGGACAATTCCTTGATACGATTAAAACAGATACAATGAAAGAGGAAATAGGTAAGAAAATATCTTCAAAAGATTTTGAAAAATTAGCTACCGATGGAAAAGAAAAAGTGAAAAATTTTAATGGCTTAAATGTATTTTCATTCTTTAAGGAATTGGAATCAACAAAGTAACTAAAATTGGAAAAGAACTTATGAGTAGGATTGATAATAAATATTTACAAAGTTTTATAGATATAATCAGTGAAGAAAACAGAGTCTTTTCGGTTTTAAATGACAATGATAAAACATTTTGTAAACGACTTTTTGAAAATTATAGTGAAGTACAGAAAATATCAAGTGGTGAAGATATTTTTTCTTTTCATTACATATATCTATTAGATGAATTAATAATAAACAAACTAAAATGTAACAATTCACTTTGCATAGATGAATTTGAATGCAAATTGTCTGTTGATTATTACAAGTTGCTAAAAGATTATTCAAATACACTTGCTGAAAATAATATAAAAGAGCCAGATAAACCTGCGAATCCTTCAAATGATACACAGCCTTCAAACCAGACTGGTACAACAAAACCAAGTGAATATTCAGATATTTCAATGACAGAAGAAACTTTTGACTTGGATAATATTCCTTGGGTATTGGAAACATTAAAATACATTGACATAAAGTGTGAAATGCTTTCTCATGCAAGTTCTTTAACAAATGTATATACCGATGATGCTGTATCTCAAAATTTAAAAAACTTAAATGAAGTAAATAAAAAAATCACTGATGTTAATGGCTATATTGATGAAATTGCCAATAATTCTGCTCAAAAGATCACTGAAATTGAAAAACAATACAATACTCTCGATAATCAAATTAAATTACAGAAAAAATCGTACAAAAAACAAAATGAAAAGTTAAAGCATCAAGAACAAAAAGCAACAGAAAATTATATTACTATTTTAGGTATATTTGTTGCAATTGTAACAGTTTTAATTGCTGGTGTGTCATTCACCGGACTTGTTACTAAAGAATTGCTAATGGCAAACCCAATAAAATCCTTAATGTTTATTGGAATGATTAGTATTATTTTATATGATGCTTTGCTATCTTTATTTTACTATTTATCAAAATTAACAGGCAAACCGATACATAATACAGATTATTGCAATTTTTGCTGTTCAAAAAACAGTTTAAAAAAATTGATTTGTCCGATTGCTCATAATTATAAATTTGCTTTTTGGTCAAATGTGATTCTTGGTTTATTTATGTTGTTTTTATTTAATCTTTATTTATTAACCAATAACCATATAAATATAGGCTTTACTTCAAATGGAATTTCGTTTATGAATGTTTTTATTTCAATGTCAATTCCTGTGTTAATCATAATTTTGTTACTTATTTTTACAAGACCTTGCCAAGAACATATTGATGAATTAAATTCTTCAAAACAATCAAGTAAAATTCATGTTAAAAAAAGTGAAAAGTCAAATAAAAATGAACAATAGACCTTAAAAAGCAGCAGGAATTCTGCTGCTGTTTTTCTTTCTTTTTTAATTGTAAAACATATGCGAACTTATCTGTATTAACATTGACACCATGTACTCCGTGCGGTATAATTTAAGTATAGAAAGGAACGAAAAATTATGAAGAAAACGTTGAGTTTTTTACTTGCTTTTGCATTGATATTTTCAACTGTAATTGTACCGGTTTCAGCAATGGCAGATACAACCGATACAAATGATTTTGAAAAATATGTTTATAATTCTGATACAGATGAAATTGATTATAATAAAGTTGCTGTATTTGAGGATGGATATGATTTAAAAAACTATATAAAATCACTTAATCTTAGATTAAATAATACACCGGAGCTTATTGATGGACTTATTTGCTATTTGAAATCTCCTTTACAAACTTCTCCTTACAGCAAAGACGGAAAATTAGAAGAATCGTTTTTATATATGGATGACCATAGTGGATATTCCGGTCCGTATAAAATCAAAGCTCACTGGCTTGGATTGAATACTGAAATATATAAAACTTGTCACTTACTCCGTTTGGAAGTAACACATGACTACACAACCGAACAAATCAATGAATATTATAAAACAATAAACAGAGCTTTTGATGAAATGGACCTTTATGATAAGTCCGATTATGCAAAAGCTACTTCTATTGTTTCTTGGATTGGTAATAATATTAGTTATAACGATGATAATTATCAAAATGTTGCAACGGCTATGCTTATCAATAAAGACGGTATCTGTTCTGGATTTTCAAGTTTAGTTAATTATTTTTGTAACATAGTAGGAATTGAAAGCTATGAAATGGGTAGTATAGCTCATTCATGGAATGTGTTAAAAATCAACGGTAAATATTATTTTGCGGATTGTTCAGGGGCTACCAAACTTATGTCAGCTAAAGATTTTGGACGTGTAGATGAAAAAACTTGGGTTGACGGACAATCAAATAATTATTATATTGAAATGACTGATTCAGCACCATATGTTACACTACATGTTGTAGATGAGGAAGCATGGAACGATTTTAAAAGTCAAAAACAATTTGTACTTGACTTTATGGATAATCTTGTTATTTCAGGTACAAAAAAGTATATCACTACACCCGACAACAGCTATAGTTATTTTGAATTTTACAATCCCTATAATATAAGTAAAACAAAAATCGAAAAGCAAAATGGTTTGTCAAAAGATTTAGTTTCTGATAACAACTGCAATTTAAAATATAAAAATATTGATGAATATGTATCGTATACAAGTGATGAATATCTCAGCCCTGTATCTTATGCTGGCTATTTTATAAACAGAACAGCATATTATACTGACGATGATATTATAACAGAAAATGCACACCCTATTAAGGATTGTATCCTTAACGGTAATACCGGTGATAAAGTAGTTAAACTTACCACAACAGAAACTCAGGTTGACCAGTTTGATAACCCGACCGATAAGACTGTTAATTTCACGGAAAACCGTGTAATTGAAACCGGTAAAGTTATAAAGAACAACAAGACTTCTCATAATTATTACAAGAGGATAATCAAAAATTATACTTGTGATAAAGATACCGTAATTGAATTTGTATGTAAGGATTGTGGTGAAAGATTTTGTCTTGTAAAATATTGTGATAATCATCAGTTTAAAACTTATGTTGACGTTACACCAAATACATGTACTTCTGACGGCAAAATTAACATTTATGACGGAAACGCAACGGATTATGATTTTAAGTCGAAGTCTTTTAAAGGTGTTTCATTGAACAAGCTTAATCATAATATTAAGACTGAGGTTGTTGATAATGGTACATTAGAAAGAACTTATTGTGATAATACTTCTAATGAAATTACATTAACAACCGATGATATTAAAAATAATCTTATGAATTGTTTATATTCCAGTAAATATGATGGTGTAGATGATTTAAAATGGAGTAAAACACAAGACCGTAGATTTTGGGAATTTAATTGTGATAATCAAAACGGTCAAACACCGACAATTACAATGAAGCTCCTTGCTGCAAGTGTTAAAGACGGCATAAATTATGGCACATCTCTTTACTTCACAATTAATGATGATAAAACGAATGAAGTAAAGACTTATAATTTCTGTTATAACGACAAAACGAAAGTAGCAACTCTTACCAATGTAAATGATAAGACAGATGTATTACCGGCTGAAGCAAAAATTGAGGGTGTAACCATTACTCTCAGTGTTAAGGCTAATTCGGTATATAGGAGATATGGTTATAGTTACTCTTATCTTAACGGAAGATTTTACGAAATAAGAACCAATGGCGCATTTTCGGATATGTTTGGTACAAACTGCTATATCAAATTTACATACGATAATTGTAATTATGAAACTACTAAAGAGTTAGATCATTTTTATCAGGAAAGTAACAGAACACCTGCTTCTTGTACCAAAGAGGGTACAGTAGAGTATACTTGTAAGCACTGTGGTGCTAAGAAATATGATACTTTACCATTAGCAGAACATACTGCTATAATTCAAAATAAAAAGGATTCTACGTGTGCTGAGGAAGGTTATACAGGCGATACTGTTTGTAGTGTATGTGGTAAAACACTCAAAAAGGGAACAGCAGTTCCTAAAAAGAACCACACGTATAAGATTACAACCGTAAGTGCTAATTGTACTTCTCAGGGTTATGATGAATACACTTGTATTTATTGTGGCTATTCTTATAAAACAAATTATGTAGAACCTAACGGTAAGCACGTTCCTAAATATGGTGTAAACAAAAAGGAAGCAACTTGTACCGAAAAGGGCTACACCGGTGATACGGTTTGTACTGTTTGTAACAAAGTGATTGAAAAGGGTAGTGAAACAAATCCTAAAAATCACAGCTATGTTCTTACAACTGTATCTGCAACGTGTGTATCTGAGGGATACGACCTTTATACTTGCTCAAATTGCGGTGATTCATACAAAACAAATATTGTTGCACCAAATAATAAACACACAGTTGTAGTTGACAAGGCAGTTCCTGCTACTTGTACTACTGACGGATACACTGCCGGTACTCATTGCTCGGTATGTGATAAAGTTATTTCTGCTCAAAAGGTTATTAAGGCTACAGGACATAAGCCTACCACAATTGCTGCTGTACCTGCTACTTGTTCTTCTACCGGACTAACTGAGGGTTCAGTATGCTCTGTATGTAAAACAGTATTGGTAGAACAAAAGGTTGTTCCTGCACTTAACCATAAATGGGATAACGGCACTGTTACCGTTAAGCCGACTTGTACAAAGGAAGGTAAAAAGGTTTATCATTGTGTTAATTGCAATGAAACTATGATTGAATCAATCGGTAAAACAAATCATTCGTTTGGTAATAATCTTCCTAATTGTTCAGTATGTGGCGCTGCTAATCCAAATTATGTAGCACCAATAAAGCCAACTGAACATACTACAAAGCCTGCTACTCCTTCACAGCCATCACAGACACCGATTCAGCCGAGTGTAATACCAAATGCTCCTGCTACAACAACACCTGTTCCTGTGCCTACACAGACTCCTACAAGAGCTGTAGTAAAGGTATCAAAGCCTAAAAAAACTAAAATTAAAAAGGTAAAGGCTGCTAAGAAAGCATTAACAGTTACTTGGAATAAGGTATCTGGTGTAAAAGGTTATCAAGTACAGGTTACAACAGACAAAAAGTTCAAAAAGAACAAGAAAACTGTTACAATTAAGAAACAGAAAACCACTAAAACAACAGTAAAGAAGCTTAAAGCTAAGAAAAAGTATTACGTAAGAGTAAGAACTTACAAAACTGTAAAGGGTAAGAAAGTTTACTCATCTTGGTCCGGTGTTAAGAATGCTAAGACTAAATAGGATAAGATACCGTAGGAGATAGTTCTCCTACGGTATTTTTGCAAAATATTAAATATAACTTGCATTTATTTTATATATAGATTATAATTGTATTCTGTAAATGATTATTTATTTGCAGGAGAAAAATTGTTGAAATATATTGAAATTACTGATTCATTTGTATCTAAGAAATTGTCATTTGAAAGATTTGCTGAATTACAGAACAAAATAAATAATATTGATGATGATATTTGTTTAATGCTAAATATAGAGAAAAGATTAGGCTTGAATTTTGCGTTTTTATTCAGTACATTACCATTCTTATCTGAAAAATTCAATAAAAAAATATATTTAAAAATGAATCCTAAAACATTTTATCTTTTTCAAAAGATTGGCTTTTTTGAAAATATAGAGCATGAAATTAATAATGATTATTGTCAACAAATAAAGGATGAATCAAATATTATTCAACAATCTAATGACGTATTTAAGATTGTAACAGAGATTACTAAAGAAGCACCTGTTAAAATGTCTGATAAATTATCAGCAATTTTTATATCAAAAATAGGCGAAATGTATAATAATGCAATAGAACATTCCGAAGGTATTGTTTTAGGCACTAAATATTTCAAATTGCAGAAAAACATATATAATTTTTCGTGTTATGATACAGGAGTTGGCATACCTCAAAAAGTTATATCAACAATTAACAATATTGAGTCAAACCGTGAAGCATTTGAATGGGCAATGACAGATGGAAATAGTACAATTGCTGGCGTGCCTCGCGGCTTGGGCTTGGGATTGTTAAAGTCGTTTGTTCAAGCAAATGATGGAAGAATCAGAGTTTGTTCTGGTAATATTTTATATGAATACAGCAGAAAAAAAGGAAAAAATATTATTGAACTTAATAATCAATTTTATGGCACATTATTTGAAATGGATATTATTTCTGATAATGATTATGAATATGTATTATAAGAATAAAGAGAAAAGGAGTGTTTTACAATGATAAAAGCGTGTGAGTATATAAAAACTGCATTTTCTTCTAACGATGCTGAATGTCTTGATAAGTTAATTTCACCTTTAATAAAAAATAATGATAAAATTATTATTGATTTTAATGGTATTTCAATTTTTACAACGTTATTTTTTAATAATGCTTTTGCAAAACACATCATTGAGATAGGTCCTGAAAAATATAATGATAAATTTCAATTAATTAATTTATCTGAATTAGGAAAAACAACTTATATGCATTCATACAATAATGCTATCAATTACTACAATTTATCAGATAAGCAAAAAGAAACCCAAAACAAAGAGGTATCTTTTGCTGATATTAAAAAGGATGATTAAATGTCTATTATTTCAATTGATAATTTTGATATATCAAAATTCGATAAAGAAACAGTTTTTGTATTAGATACAAATATTCTATATTTTGTACATTCAGGATACTATTTGCCCGATAATAAAAAAACAATTAAATACTCAAATTTAATTCAAAATATTATTGCCAATGGTTTTACTATTTCTGTATCAACATTAAATTTGCAAGAATTATATTTTGGAATTGAAAATAAGGAGTATAACCTATATTGTAAATTGAATAATATAAATCAAAGAAAATATACTAAAAAGAATTTTAGAAAAGATTTGGATGAAAGGAAAAATGTAAAAAATAAATTATTGAGTGTTTCTGCTGAATTACAAAATTACATAATAAAAAATTCATCAATTGATAACGAATTTTTAAATACATTTATTGATCAATATGAAATGCACAGAATGGACCCAGTTGATTTTTTACTAACAAATAATTACAATATCAATAAAACAATTTTTATAACTGATGACAAAGATTTTTTGTCAATACCTGCTGTGAATGTCCTTATTATTTGATATTTTTAATATTGATAAAATTACATTTTTGCATTATTATATATGTAAGCATTACTAAGTGACTATACCTAAAATAAGACTCAATCAAGTGTAAGAGAGTGGCTTTGACCACTCTTTTATGCTTTTTTAGGATGATTTTTACCGGTCATCCTTATTTTTTATTCATTTCTAAATTTTTAAAAAATATGCGCGATAAATTATATAGAAGAAGTGTTACTGTAAGTGCAAAAACACTTATGTTAGCAAAAGTCCAATGGACTAAAAAATGTTAGGAGTGGATAGACTTATGAAAAAATCTATTAATCTCATATTCAAACGTACTATTGCAGCCTTTCTAACAATAGTATTAGTGATGACATGTGCAAATTTAAGTGGTGTAGCAGACTTTGCAAAGGTTGCTTTTGCAAACACCGGCTCAGGACAAATTGATGTTGTAAAAGGTAGGAAATATGGTTTGAGTTGGCAAAATTTGTACGGTTCGTCACAAATCTCGACGTATAATCGTTCATTTGCAAAAGGTGTAAATGATACAAATGACTTTACTCATATGCTAAAAAAATACATAACAGACGGTAGCGGAGACAAAGAAAACCCAAAGTCAAAATATGTACCTATCTACAGACTTTCAAGAAATAACGGTTATACAAGTTCTGATGAAAGCAAAATAGTAACAGTTAAAGACTATATTGCGGCTGATGATTCAGAAACGTTAAAGAATAAAGCAAGTTATTTATCTTCTAAAAAGTCTGATATGATAAGAAAGGTATTATATTATGGCTTACCTCAATTTAAAAATAATTCTAAAAATGAGAATTGCTATTTTATGGCAACTCAGGCAATTATTTGGGAAATTGAAGAAGGTAAAAGAACAGGATGGGGCAATGATGGTCAGTATAGTGGTACTAATAATGAAAATTATCTTATTAATGCAAAAAAGAAATTTGCTAAACGTGTACCTGAAATCAAAGCTTCTTACAATGTAACTAAAAATAATAAGTCCTATGTTTTTTATTGGCACGATTGGTATTATACACAATATAATGACTGTTTTAAGGGTTGCAAAGATTATTATGAACAAATACTTAATGATTGCGCCAATTATGATAAAAAAGTTACAAATCTGACTTTTACTACCACTAACGCTATTGCAAATTATGCTGAAAATTACAGCCGTACACCTAATCTTTTTTCAATGTCATCCGGTAATGCAATATGTTATGAAGCTAACTGGGATGATGTCTATAACGGATATCTCTTTGAATTTACTCTTGATAATTCATCAATCGGCAGTGCAAATGGTCAATATTCATTAGAAAATCTTAAAGTACAATATATGTATGATGGTTCTAATTGGACCAATTTAAGTAGCAATGAATATAATGTTACTAATTCCGGCAAAAATGTATCGTTAGTTATTAAAAATAATTCTAAAACTAATGCAATTAAAAATTGCCAATATCGTCTTGTTTGGAAAGAAAACGTTTCAAACAATGACTATAACACAGCCGCATTTTTAAAGACAGCTCAAAGAGATTACGTAAACTGCGGTCGTTATGTAACGGCTCACACTAAATATCTCAAATTAATGACTTATGTATGTAATGTAAATTATATGTGTAACATTAATTCAGAAAATTTAGGCTCAGAAATTGTTCACAAGGGTGATACACCAAAGAACGTTCCGTCACATTCACATTCTAACACTTCTTCTGTTGATTATGACGAAATTGGTTGGTTCAATGGTAGTAACAACCTTGGAACAGGACGTGATGGTGAAATCGGCGTAAAGCAAACAAATGTTTATTATGATACTACTTTTGTAAAACAATATAATGTTACAAATAAATACAGCATTAGTGTTTATTGTGCATATTGTGGTCAAAACATTATGTTAAAAGATAATGTAAGAACCGACAGTGATATTTCATTACCTTCTGATGAAGTTTGGAAAGAGCACTTTGAAAAATGCCATTCTAAAAGTGAAAAATATTCATCAATAGAAAATGACGGATGCTATTATTCATCTGCAACATTAAAAAACAAAAAGGACACAAATTCTTTTAAAAACGGTGGAAAAATCAGAATAAATGAAAACACTATTTTGTACGGTGGCTACAAATTATATGCTGATTTAACATTTGTTTGTGATGCTAAAGAAGCAGTAGATTTTTATAACAAAACAAATCTTACTGACTATGACAGTGCAAAACTTGATTCAAATTCAATCGTTGCACAGTATAAGAAACAAGAAGTAAATCCATTTAAAGCAGAAAAGATATCTTTGCCGGACGAACACAATCACAAAGAGTTTATAAACGAAGATAATCCAGTCATGTTTGTCGGTTGGGCTGAAAAGATTGTTGATTCAGTAGTATATAAAACTGACAGTAACGGCAATATCGTATATGATAATACCGGTAATCCTATCGTTAAGGAAACAAAATGGCATTATGATAATTATTTGTCTCTTGATGATATAAAAAACAAGTCTGTTGCCTTAACAGAAAACAAGACTTACTATGCAGTATATATTGTTAATCAAAAGGTAAATATAGATGTTAAAATTGTCGATTTAGATGATTTTATTAACAATAATGGCGTTATTTCAAAAGTAAATAAATTAAAGGAATATAACACTATTAAAGCTAATATTTATACGAATGCTGACACTATTGATTCAAGCAGCAAAAATGCTAACAAACTATATTCAAAAGCAACTTTTAGAACTTTTGAAGATGCAGACAAATCTTTTCAAAATGCGGTTATTAATATTTCTGAAATGCTTGGTTTGAAAAATACATATACGCATAGTGATGGAAAAATTTATAAATACAAAGGCAAATATTATACCGATGCAATGCATGATTCAACAAGCTTTTATACTGACGTTTATTTTACAAATCATAAAGTTACTAAAAACGAAACGATATATCTTTTGTACCAAAAGAATTCAAAAGTTAATGTAACTGTAAAATGTGTGGATTTATCTGAATTTGTAAACAATGGCTTTTCTTTTGATAAATTGATTTCTCTAAAAGAAAGCACAAAGTCAATTGACAATCGTTCAAGTGTCTCTTCTAAATTGAAGACGATAGACCTTGTTAATCAGTTCGGCATTACAAATACTATTCCAATTGACGATACTAACTCTTATGTATTCTCACAAAAGTATTATACAAACAATGTTTTATATAATCCTGATGCTTATGATGAAAACAAATCAATTGTATCGACTGATGATTTGAACAATTCTAAATCATTAAATGATGATTTCTTTAAATCACACAAAATTCTTTCAAACGAAACAATTTATGTATTCTATGAGAAAAAGGCAGCACTGAATTTAAACGTTAAATTTGTTGATATTGATAAATTTGTAAGCAACGGATATAAACTTGACGATTCAAGTGCTTTATTCCAAACGGATGCATCAATGACAGTATACAATGGTAAATCATATAATTTGATTAAAGATTTGAGCATTTCTTCGGATTATGAGATAACCGGTGATAATAATGTGACAAATCAGTATAAATATAAAGGCTGTTATTATTCAAGTGCTAACGGCAATAAAATAACATCACTTAATGATTTGTCAACAAGTAAATTGACTTCCGATTATTTTACAAATCACAAAGTCTCAAAAAATGAAACAATTTATTTGTTTTATAAAAAAACACAAGTTTCCGCTTTAAATCTTGATGTTGTTCTTGTGGATTATGATGATTTTAGTAAGAATGGTAACACTATTTCTTCGCTTGCTGTAATTGATTCGTATTCTAAAAAATATACGCTTACTAATACTACAAGTAAAACAGTAAATGTTAATACCGAATTTAATTTACATGAACAATTTGAAAAATCTATCACTAACTCGGATTGTATTTTTGATGGCAGTAAAATATCATATAAGTATTCAATAAAAGGCTATTCACTTAATGATGCTTCAAGTTACAAAGATATTATGAATTTAAGTGGATTCAACAGTCATACTTTTTCTCAAAATGAAACAATTTATTTGTTCTATCAAAAAGAAGATGTTGAAACACCAATAAATACAACCGTCAATGTGATTGTTTTATCAGAAAATGAAAATAATCTTTACGGTTATTACAACAATTCAAAAAATAAGAGTAATTTACAAGGTTCTTTGTTCTATATGGATAAAGATGATAATGCAAATTATGATTGGGATGGAATAGATACTTCAAAAATTACATTAAGTACGCCTGCTGCTTTACCTGAGAGCGAAAAGAAGGAACATTCTTGTTCTGAAATTGATGCTAAGTTTTATTCGTATTATCAATTGAAATACAATGCAAAGGACGATACCGAACTTGCTCAACTTCTTGAAGATGAACTTACTGTAAATGCAACTATTTCTGATGCTAACGGTAAATGTGATTATTTCCTCGCAGATATTAGTGAGTTTACAACGACAAATGATAAAACTTTAAATATTGTTTTCTATGCGGATAACGCTTCTAAAGTAAGATATCAGTTTGTTGATGAAGACGGTAATCCTATTGAAAATTGTGAGGTAAGCACTGTTGTAACTCAATCTGTTGTCGATGATTTGGATAACAAAGCTAATTCTTATATGAAAAAGTATGCGTTAACTTCATTAGGAGATGCTTTCAAAGGCGTTGATAAAAATGAACGTTATAGTTCCCTATTTGAATCAACTATTAAAGGATTGAAAACATTTAATCCGTATAATGATACACAATCATCAACAGATTTTATTGATTTGTCATCAAATAGTGATGGATATACGAATTCAATAAATATTCCGATAAGTAACGGAGACGAGACTGAAAATTACTTAGGCAATCATTGGATAGCAAGTTTCTTAGAAAATTTAGGAAATTATAACCCCAAAAATAATGATACTTATAAGTACCTTGACATTAAATTATATACATCTGGCAATAATGAAGACGGTAATTGGGAGTTAGTTGATACAACTAAAAATAATGGTTTGGGCCATACAATTGATGCTTTTAATATTGTTGGCAATTTCAATGATATGTCAAATAATCTGGGCGTTTCTTCAAGTGTTGGTTACGATAATTTCCCTGATAATATTGCTGTAAAAAATTGTTTTAGTGAACAAGCAAAGAACGGCAATTTGTTAGTGAAAGTTACTGTTAAGGAAACTGTTCCACCTACAACTATTAATGTTCATTATCAAGATAAATTATTTGAAAACGGTAATAATTTTAATACTTCTTCGTTTGATTTGTATTATGATAAGGATGAATCGGCTGATGTTAAACCCATAGATTCATATTCAAATCAAGAATTGACTGCTGATCTTGATTCAGAAGGTAATTATACCGTATATCAAGGTAATACTTATACAAAAGTGACATCGTTTACAAGAGATGATTTGAACAAAAAAAGTGAAAATTCAGATTCAGATTTTACTGAAGTAAGTGTAAATAATGTCACTTGCGGTAATTTAACAATACCAAGTTCTACATCTTATTCTTACGAATATAATATCAATAAACATACAATTGATTTGTATGTACAAAAAGTAAACAAAAAATACAATGAAACGCTTGTTTTTGATATCAATAATAATTCTTCATCAAATAATGATGAACTTAATATAAGTAATAAACTCTTGTATCCTCATATTGATTATTATAAAGACAAAGCTTCAAGTCAGTTTGAAGTTGATAGATATTATGAAAGATTTTTGAAAGGTACAATTACACATAGTAATGGTGCTGATTACACTTTCAGTAGAAATATTGAATGGAGTAATGATGGTTGGTTAACTGCTCAAGGACATCCACAGCTAAAATTATCTGATACTAAAAAGATAAACAAAAACGACTTAATTGAAAAAGATGATAATAAAACATTTACTACTAATGAACTTGGTTATCTTTCTAATATGTTCAGATCAGAACAAAAGGCTATAAGTACAAGAAAAGATGGTGATGTAAGTTCATCATATAATGACCTTAAATTAAATACTAATTGGTCTTATGATGATTATAGTGTTGATGTAAAATATTATACTCCAACAATGTTGTATTATTATATTGAACAACATTCCGGTACAGGAAGAAATAGTTTCTTAACAAAGCTTAAAAACCCTAATATTTCTGAATCAGATGCATTAAATATTTTCTGTAAGATATTTAATGTAAAAGATGAAGATAAAACTTTCTTTAAGAAACATATTAATGATTTGCTGTTTTATGCTAACTATAAAACATATTTAAAGCAGTCAGATGTTTTTGAGGAAAACAAAATAGACAGATGCACTGTAAAAACCGGATACGAATTCCAAAAGTCATATGAGTTTTATAATAAGGTTTTTGTTAATCATCAAGTTAACAGCAATGTATATTCCTTTGTAAGAGAATTAGCTCGTAAAGGTTATGATTATAGTCTTGAAGCTAATAATACTGCTATCAGTGGAAAAAATAATATAACTATTGATTTAGGCAGAGGCTTTTATAACACTATTGGTAATTTATACAACAGTAATTCTCAAACTAATATTGAAAACAATTTCGGCGATTCTTATTACTATGCTATGATTACTGTATCAGATGCACCAAAAGTTACATTTGATATGAATTTACCGTCAAATAATTTTACAAACGGTTGTTCAATCAAAGAAATATTAAGCGACGGAGATTATGGTGATAGTGTAAAAATTACTGATGGCCAATTTACTTTAAGCGCAGCTAATATGTTAAGTTTTGATTATTTAACGGCGTTCAAACCTATTACAATTCAAGATATGTTTTCTTCGGAATCATCATCTGTTGATCCAGATGAATTAAACGAAAACGGTGATTTGATTGATGCTTCTGATGATCCAAATTGTGATGTATCTAAGTATCAAGCAATAGGCTGGGGTTCGTCACGAGACTTGGCTAATGATAAGCATTTAATCTATATGAAATTAGACCAATCTATTGATTGGGATTTGATTGAACTTAAAAATGTACCTTCATATTTCCTCAAAGACTACGATGGAGACTTTGCTCATAGTTATAAGTATTCAGATATACTTTATGCGAATAAGCTCTTAAAAGCATTTTTGGAAAAGAATGCTGAAAAGAATTCTGAAAATCATTATACTCTTTATCTCAACTGGGTTGGTTTACCTGAAATGGAAAATAATGATAAGACCTATACATTAGATGAAGCACGAAAACTTGATTTTTCAACTATTCTTAATCAAACAACAAAATTCACTGCTTCAAATACCCAAAATGGTACTGAAATGAAAAATGTAACTGCTTTAAAGAACTATTCAAATCAAAATGAATTTGACAAAGCTTTAAAATCTCATATCAAAGGTTTAACTGTCGATAACGAGAACGGTGCAGGACTTGAATTTGAAAGTGGTACTATTGCCGGTAAAACTTATACTTCAATTGATGAATTTGTTAAACAAATAAATTCTATTGATGAAAATTATTTGAAGAAAAATGGCGAAGTCTATGTGGATGCTGCTAATAATGAATTCTATAAGATACCTTGTACTTATAACATTTATTATTGGGATGATGAACACAACGATTCATATAAATGGACCGAAGATGGTGAAAATAGGGAAGTAACTGTTAATTCTCCTAAGATGCACGCAGAAGCTATTACTTTTTGGGTAAGTGAACAAAAAGATAATGGTAAAGAAATCCGTTTCATTAGTGCAAAATACTTTGAAAACAGCAAAAAAGAACTCGTACCTTATGAGGACGGTGGCTTAAAAGAAGGAAGTAAGTGGAGAAACAACCAAACTTTACGTGATGAATTAAGAGAAATTCTTAATTTTAACAGTGAAGCAAAATCATCTCTTAAACCACAATATGATTTTACTATTTCTGAAAAGGAAATTAAGGACATGAAGAAATTTATCAGTAATTATACTGATAATAACGGAATTGATAGCTATTGTGATGATAAAATGCTTGAAAGCGTTTACAATACATATATAGTTAATCATTAAATAAATCGGAAATAGCCTGAGTTTTACATTCATTCAGAAAGAAAAATAGAAACAGCAGCAGGATTTCTGCTGCTGTTTTCTTTTACTATTTAATTGTAAAACATATGCGAACTTATTCATATCGACATTGACACTATGTACTCCGTGCGGTATAATTAAAGTATAGAAAAGGAGATAAAACTTATGAAAACATTGAAGAAATTTTTAGCGGTTACATTGGCTGTTTTAATGATTTTGTCAATAACACCTATTAATGCTTTGGCGGCTGAAAATTGCCAACATGAGTGGGAAACAATTACTGATGAATGGCACGATGTTGTTATCGATGGTAAACATTATTGTCAGAATCACCTCGTTTCAAGGTGTAAAAAATGTGGCGAAATGCAGGAGACAGATTATAAAAAAAATCATAATGTAGATAAAATTTGTTATGTTTCAAATGATAAAGATACAGTTATTAAATATGCTACAGAAAGATATAATTATGATAAAGCCAATGACCAATTAGCAGGAACATTAAATGCTTATATTCTTGAAGCGGCAAAAGTACAAGAAAATCATTGCTTGTATTATTATCAATGTACTAATTGTGGATATGAAACAACTATATTTTTTGATACTTCTGATAAAAATAAACACGATTGGGTATCTAAAACAAATGATGATTATCTTGCACCTACTTGTTCAAAAGAAGGACATGAAGCAAGCACCACAAAAACTTGTGCTACTTGCAAAATTTCAGTAACAACACCGGGCAAAACTATTGATAAAACATACAATCATACACCCGGAAAAGTAAGAGATAATTTTGGAAAACTTTCTTTAATTAATATTACACCAAACAGTTGTACGGAAGAAAGTAAAATCACTTTAACTGATAGTAAAGGCAATTCATATAACGATAAAGATAATTCTTGTATTGAATGTGGTGCACAATTTGGAATTGGTAATAGACCTGCTTTGGGGCATAGACTATCAACGACTGATGTTGTAGTCGATAAAAAAACTGGTAAAATAACGTCAAAAACAGAAGAATGCCAAAACAAAACAAATACTTATTATTTATATATTCAAAATGCTATTGAACAAGGAAACGAAGAAAATAAATCAATTGAAAACAAAGATGTTTATCAAAATCAACACGATTTTGATTTTGAGGTTTCGTTTGATAACATAAAAGCAACTAAAGCCACATTTCAATTTTGTTCAACTAACGCAAAAATAGATGAAAATCAACAAATTATAGTTGATAAATATATAAAAGGTGACTATGTTGGTTTTCAATATTATTCTGCTGATACCGGTAAAGCAATAACATTATTTGAACTTAAAGTTGATAATCCTAAGAATATAGAATTTTCTACATCCGAAAATGGAGATGATGGAAATTATCAAGCAACAATTACAATTACTTTTAAAGAACCAACAAGCACATTAAGGTATTTGTTAAGGAATAATAAAAACTTTATTTCAACTGAATATAATGATTGTATTTCAGTAGAATATGAAAACTGTAATTATAAAAAAGTTACCGAAACAGAACATAATTATGTTGAAACAGCAAGAAATGAATCTACTTGCACACAAAAGGGTAATGTAACATATACTTGCTCAAGATGTGGTGATACATATACTGATGAACTTCCTCTTGCAGAACACACACCTACAGTAATCAATAAAGTTGATGCTACTTGCTCAAAGGAAGGCTACACCGGTGATACTGTATGCTCAGTATGTAATGCAGTAATTTCAAAGGGAAGTACAATTGAAAAGTCAGCTCACGATTATGATAAACAAACAGTTGAACCGACTTGTACAGAACAAGGTTATACGATTTATACTTGTAAGAACTGTAATTACTCATATAAGGGTGATTATACGGCAGTTGATGAAAACAATCATACTCTTAAATACAATGTGAATAAAAAGGCTGCTACCTGCTCAGAAGAAGGATATACAGGTGATACTGTATGTACTGCTTGTGGTAAAACGATTGAAAAGGGTAGTGCTATTAAAAAAGTTCCTCATACTTATGTAACTACCGTTGTAGAGCCTAATTGTTTTGAACAAGGATATACACTTCATAAGTGCTCAGTATGTAATGATACATATAAGAGTGATTTTACACAGCCTGATGAAACAAAACACGTTGAAGTAATTGATAAAGGATATCCTGCTACTTGTACAACAGCCGGTCTTACAGACGGCTCTCACTGTTCAGTATGTGGTAATATTATAAAAGAACAGAATGTTATTAATCCACTCGGTCATGACATTAAAAAATTCCCGGCAGTTGAAGCAACATGCATCAGTGAAGGTAAAACAGCCGGTGAAAAGTGTATGAGAGAGGGTTGCGATTATGAAATTAAGCAGACAGTAATTCCTAAATCAGATTCTCATGTATGGGATGAAGGCGTAATCTCCACAAAGGCTACTTGCTCAAAGGAAGGTAAGATTACATATACTTGCTTGATTTGTAATAAAACTAAAACATTGACGATTGCTAAGCTTGAACATTCTTTCGGCAATAATAGCCCTCATTGTTTGGTTTGTGGTGCTGACAATCCAAATTATGTAGCACCTACCGTTCCTTCAAATCCGACTACAAAACCGTCACAGCCGACTACTAAGCCTATTCAACCAAGCGTAACACCAAGTACACCGAATAACAACACAGTTGCTCCTACGCAGCCTACACAGGCTCCTACAAGCACTGTTACTCCAACAACGGCAAGTAAGGTATCTAAGCCAAAAAAGACTAAAATTAAAAAGGTAAAGGCTGCTAAGAAAGCATTAACAGTTACTTGGAAGAAAGTATCCGGTGTAAAAGGTTATCAAGTACAGGTTGCAACAGATAAAAAGTTCAAAAAGAACAAGAAAACTGTTACAATTAAGAAACAGAAAACCACTAAAACAACAGTAAAGAAGCTTAAAGCTAAGAAAAAGTATTACGTAAGAGTAAGAACTTACAAAACTGTAAACGGCAAAAAGGTTTATTCTTCTTGGTCCAACGTAAAGAACGTTAAGACTAAATAACAACACAAAAGAGACGGCTTATGTCGTCTCTTTTTGCTTCAAATAAATTTGTTATTTTTTTGTAAATCAGAAGTCAAATAATATATATTGATTTTCAACTGATAATTTACTGTACGTAGTTGTTGATTTCTTGTAAGAAAAGGCGTATAATATAAATAACAGAGTTGCCCGAAGTTTTTAACATTGGGGACCAGCCGAGTATAAAACTTGGCTTTTTACTTTTTTGGAGATATATAATTAATTGGGGTATATGTTTTCGGATATATACTTGATAGAGTCGGATTAATCTGGCTCTATTTTTTTGCAAAAAAATAAGCCTATAAAGTATATAATGCTCTATAGGTTTACATATATTAACAAAATATTTACTTATTAGACCAAGGTTTACACTATTTTTACAAATTTGCTATTTACGTCAAGGTGTTGCAGTGATACAATATAATTGTAAAAATAATACTTATTTTTGTATTATTACTTGACCAAGAGGCTCAAAAAAAGATTACATCCTTTACAAAATGGAAAGGAGTGTAATAATAGCTCCTTTCTAAATCTTATGAAAGGGGATAGATGCCTATTTACCATTTTGAAATTGTAAATAATATAAAAGTACAGTCACCAATTGAACTTTTATTTGAAGCTACCGAAGTTATGTCAGGACTGATCGTTAGTCTTACTGCTGTCGGCAAACTAATTTTTGAGATAGTTAAGTACATTATTAATTATATTAATAAAAAATAATTTACTTAATAATAAGCAAACCTGTAATCTGTTTGTTTTACCTCTTGGAACATGTAAATATTAAGAGCACATCTCTTAACTGTCTTTATTATATCAAATGATATATCAAATTTCAACTAAATATCTGCGAACTTTTTGCGAATTTTAGCCACAAGATTAATTCTTGTGGCTTTTTTATTTTTAAATTTAAAAATTATATGCGCGATAATAAATTTGAATGATAGTATTTTGTGAAGATTTTATTGAAAAAGTATTGATATTTATTCTTTTTATACAATTGCACCAAACTTGACAATCTACTGTGAAAACCAAGCAGTAGCAGACCTATTCAAAGACGGAACAAATTACAAATCAAGTATAACAAAAATTGTTGTTGATGCCACAAAATTTGCATAAAAATAGCACAAAAACAGCACAAAAATAGCACCGTTACTCATTTTTACGGTGCAAACAAAAAACAATTAACTTTTTGTGAATATTTCGATTATTTTTAAATTTTTTTGAAATATTCGCGATAAATAATATAGAGGTTGAAAAATCTCATAGATACCAAGAGTTATTTTGAAGAATATGGCACATTAAATTACAATATTGATTTTAATATTGTAATAATCATCGTAGCTATCATTAAATAATTACTGATTACTTCTAAATATTCTTTCATAATAAATAATTCCTTTCTTAATAGTTGAAAGGAGATAAGTACATGAAAATTATGCTCTTGGTATCCAGATTTAGTTTATCATATTTAGCAATGAGTGTAAATATACAATTTGCTAAGTTGGTAATAGGACAGATACCAAGAGCTATTTTTGAAGAATATGGTGTAATTTGATTATACCATTGCAATCATATTTAGATTAATAATTATTTTAAAAATGATTGTATTGTATTAATTATCAAAGCAGCAATTTGTAAGTAAATTAAAACAATACTTAAATAGTTTTTCATAAGTTTCTCCTTTCTGAAAGGAGATTAGTACATGAAAACTTTACTCTTGGTATCCTTGTTAAGTTTATCATTTTAATTTATAAATGTAAATGATTTTATAAAAAACAAGAGGGGATATAAGTGAAAAAAATTGTACAAGAACAAGGAACAGTAATACTTGTAGTGTTATCAGTTATTTCTTTAATAGGAATAATTGTTTCTATAACAGCCGGTGATAACCCTTTAAAAGAAAATATATATGAACTTTTACATTCGATACCATCACCGGAAGATTAATTATTAACTGAAAGGAAAAAATTATGGACGATAAAAATTTGAATAACAATGAAACAAATGAATCCAAACAAGAAACCGAAATGGAAAAAATGGTCCGATTGCTTGAAGAACAAAAGAAAGCCGGCACAGTAAATGAAAAGAAAGATGAACCGATTGTCCGAGAAACACAAGAATCAGAAATAGATGTTCAAAGTGGTGGTTTATGTATTTTGTCAATGCTAATACCACTTGTTGGTATTATTTATTACATAGCAAAAAAGAAAAAAACACCTAAAAAAGCAGCAGCTTGTCTTAAGTTTTCTTTTATAGGCATTGTAATCGGAATTGCACTTACGCTTGTCGTTAATTTTGCTTCAAAGAAATTCAAGACTGTAAGCAATACAAAAAACAATATGTATGTAACTCAGGTTGATCCAACAATGTCAACGGAAAGTGATGATACAACCGATGAAGATGAAACCACTACTAAGGAAACTACAACAAAGGGCCCTGAAAAAATCGTTTCATCTGAAACCGAAAATTACAATAAAGCAATTATTGCAGGAAACACAATCACTTTTCCATGTTCTTTTGATAAATTCAAAAAGCAAACAGAATTTGAATTCATGTATAATTCAAACGCAAAAGATAAAGTTGACGGAACAACTGAGACTTGGATTACCGGCACAATAAACGGACAGACTATAAAAATTTTATTTTACAACTCAAAACTCAGCGCTAAAAAAACAACCGAATGTGAAATTCTTGGTGTGTCAGCAAACACTGCTATTGCTTCAATCCCTGTATTAAATGGTACTGAATCAATTTCAGTAGGATATAATTTCGATTATTTATTAAAAAATATGCCTAAAGCAGAATTTAAGAGTGACCACTTTTCGGTATATACAGACAAAAATTATAACGAACTAAAAGTAACGGCTGAGAATGGCATTGTAACTAACATTGAATTAATAACGAATCAAAAATAGGGAGAATAAAAAATGAAAAATATAATTAAAGAGTTTGGCAAAGTTATTATAGTAGCACTTGTAATTATATCTATTATCGGTGTTACGGCAGGATTAAGCATAAATAATAATAGTGTTGTCAAAAGTTCTATAACTAATTTAATAAAAGGTTTACCTGACTCTGGTGGCTTAAATAACAGTGGAGGTAATTCCAGTGGTGGTAATACAAGTGGAGGTAATTCCGGTAGCAATGTTGATTATGGTAAGCCTCTAATTGTAGGTGACTTATCGGCAACCGCAGATGATAATGTTAAATTTACATTATATGATTCGGGTGTCGGTGTTTTAAATGGCAAAGGTAATGTTATTGAAAATTCTGATTGGGCTGATTACGATTTGTCTTGGGATTATATAGCTATGTACTTATCTAATTGTGATGATTATGATAATTACTCAGAAACTGTCTATGATGACGTTCATGATGAGTACAATATGCTTAAAACAAATAATACTAATAATATTAACAAGTTAATAATTGATGAAGATGTCAATTTCCCAATCGGTCTTGTAATATCAGGACTCCCAATTACCGACCTTGAAATCAAAGGAAATGTATCTGCACCGTTTTTAGAAATTGCTGATGCTAAAAATTTGAAAAATATTAATATCGCTAATACAGTTAATATTGAAAGTTTTGCTCTTGTTATAATTCTAACGAATTCAAGTTAATAGATGACAAAGTGTTTAGAAAATTAAAATAATTTAAACATAAAAATCAAAGGAGGGGTTTTTATGACAATAACGATTGAAAAATTGCAAAAGCAAAAACAGAAACTTGAAAATGATGGAAAATCACCTGAAATGATTCTCAATTATTTTCGTAGGGAAATGTTGAAAAATCGTAGAAAGGGTAAAAAAATGGAATCGTTTTTATACCTTTGCTTTATAAACTCAATAAAGTGAATTATAGCAAAAAGGCCACTTTTTAGTGGTCTTTTTTTATTTATTTGTAAATATTTTTTGAATAATTATACAAGTAATCAATATTGTATAGATAATTTTTATGAAAAATCGAAATATTTGCGAAATATACAATGAAAACTAAAATTTGGACGTCTTTTTATTTTTTACACTGCAAATATTTGACTTTTTAATTTAATTGCGTTACTATAACTATAGTAATTTTTTAATTTTAAATTATATATTGTTAAATTAAACCAGTGTATCTGTTTTGCACTGGCTTTTTTTGCGTCCATTTAACTCTTATTTTGTTGAATGGGCGCTTTTTTTTATTTTTATTTTTATTTTAGGAGGAATTCTATTATGGAAGTAATAGAAAAAACTGGCGATGAAGTAACAACTTTCTTTATTGACAGTGACAACAGCAAAAAAGTTGAACGGAATACACAAAATTTTAAAAAAGATTCAATAAAAAATCTTGAAAATTACAAAGGACGAGCCGAAACATTTTTTGTAGACAGTATTAATGAACAAAAAATTGGCGGTAGAATTTCTAACAATGAATTAGATGATTTAGTAGCTAATTATAAAGAATCAAAAAGTGATGAAATTTTCAGCCAAATTTTAGGGCAGGTATTAATACGCACAAGTCTTGAAAATATAAAAAAAGTTGGAACTGATATATTTAACTATGCGATAGCTAATAATATATCAGGTGTTACTAATTTTTTTAAAAATGTTAGAATACCAAAAAATGCAACTGTTAATAAACGTAGAGCTTTAACTGAAATTGAACAAGATAGAATTATAAATACTCCTCACAGGTGTCAATCAGCAGCAATGATTATGATGTTTTCAGGTTTGAGAAGAGGCGAATTAATTCCTTTACTTTGGTCTGATATTGATTTGTCTAATAAAATTATTTATGTCAATAAATCTGTTGAATATATAGATAACAAACCGATTGTAAAAAGTGGTGGAAAAACATCAAATGCTACAAGAATTGTACCAATTCCTCCTATATTGACATCATATTTAATAGATTATAAGAAAAAAAGTAACCTATTATCACAATTGGTTTGTAGTAATACAAGTGGAAAAATGCACACTAAATCGTCTTTTAATAAAATGTGGAATAGTTATTTAGTCGATTTAAACGTAAAATATGGTTATGAACACCAAGATGTTAATAAATATGATCCAAATGGTTTACCGATGAGAATTGAACGTTTTACTCCACATTATCTTAGGCACACTTTTGCAACACTATTATTTTTGCAAGATGTTAATGTTGTAACAGCAAAACAATATTTAGGGCACGCAGATATTCAAACAACCGTAAATATATACACCGATTTGGAACATAATTATTTATTTAATCTTTCAGATAGTTATAAGGAAAAATTAGATACTATATATAAAATTTCTACACGTTGAGAATCTTGCTATTTTTTTATGTATAGGTAAATGTATATGCCCGAAACACAAAAATGGCTTAACCACGCCGATTATAGGCATTTTTTATTTTGACTTTTAATCAAGGTGTCCGGGGTTCGATTCCCCGATGAGCCACCAAAAAAGAGAAGCATTTGTTGCTTCTCTTTTTTATTTTTATATCAATTATCACCGCTATATTATTACAAAATAATCATAAATACCTAAAAACCTATTGACAAAGTAGGAAATGATGTTATAATAAGCATATAACAATTCATAATTAAAGCAAGGTGATTATTTTGAAACAACTTTTATGCTTTGGCGACTCAAACACTTGGGGTTTGATTCCAAAGACTAATGAAAGATACCCTTGGGGCGTCAGATGGACGAGTATTTTGCAGGAAAAGCTTCAAAATGTTCGTGTTTTAGAAGAAGGTCTTTGCGGCAGAACAACCATATTTGACGATGCCTACAGAAAAAATCGCAACGGTCTCGAATCTCTGCCTGAAATATTAGAGTCGAATTATCCTATTGATGCGGCGATTATTATGCTTGGTACGAATGATTGTAAATCTTATTATAATTCAAATCCGTTTAAAATCGCCAAGGGTCTCGGTTTGTGTATTGATGAATTTTCAAAATATATTTCACCTGAGAAAATTCTTGTTGTTTCTCCGATTTTTCTTGGAGAAAATGTTTGGAAAGAGGAATACGACCCTGAGTTTGATACTAATTCTGTAAAAACTGCTAAAGCGCTTTATAATGAATATAAAAGAATTGCTTATGAAAAGAACACTAATATAATAAGTGCTGCCGATTATGTTCAGCCGAGTGAAACCGACCAAGAGCACTTAACCGCTCAGGGACATGAAATTCTTGCAAATGCAATATTCAATGCAGTTGTAAGCGCAAGTATTGTGTGATTTAGGATGACGAGATGAACGCAAATATTACGAGAGATGAAGCATTAAAGCTTTTGAAGTTGGCAGGCTGTTCACGTGATGTTATTAAATACGGCTCAGAACTTCTTGGTTGGGATTTGAATAAGCTTTTTGATGAAACCATACCTTGCTATGCGCTCATGTGAAAATGACGTAAAAAGCGAACTTGAAGCACTTCATTTAAAAGTTTAATAACTATAAATAAAGCCATTCAGTCTTTTTTAGATTGAATGGCTTTATTTATTTGAATTATTCTACAGTTTAATTTTTTTGTAATACTTTTATTTATCCCAAAACCTCTTCGGCGATTTCTTTAACAAGCTTTAATTTTGCCCATTGCTCCTCCTCGGTAAGCTTGTTGCCGATTTCGCAGGAGGCAAAGCCGCATTGTGGGCTTAAGCAAAGTCTGTCAAGAGGAATATATTTAGCCGCTTCATATATCCTTTTAATAACCTCGTTCTTGTCCTCAAGCTTGGGCGACTTGGTTGTGATTAAGCCTAAAACTACCTTTTTGTCAGCAGATACCTTTGCAAGCGGTTCAAATGAGCCTGAACGTTCGTCGTCATATTCAAGAAGAAGTGCGTCAACATTTTCTCTTGCAAATACATAGTCTGCCACAGGGTCGTAAGCACCGCTTGAAAAATATGTTGAATGATAATTGCCTCGGCAAATGTGAGATGTGATTACTAAATCATCAGGCTTATTTTCAAGCGCAAGGTTGTTTAAGCTTAAAAGCTGTTCTTTAAATTCGTTGATGTCAATTCCGAAAGCGTCTTTATTTGCGCTGTCGCCGATTGCCGATCCCCAAGAGCAGTCGTCAAGCTGAAGATTGCGGCAACCTGCATCGTAAAATTGTTTTATAACGTTTTGATAAGCCTTGCCTATATCCTCAATCAGTTCTTCATTCGTTTCGTAAAATCTACGTGTTTTTTCAATGCTGCCGGGCACAATAAACTGCAAATAAGTTTGCGCCGGTGCAGGAATTGTATATTTTGCAACAGTGTTTTCATCCTCAAATTGCTTTAAGAATTTGAAATACTCAACGAATGGGTGAGCCTTAGCTTTGAACTTGCCGGTTAAATATGTATCGTCAAGTACAGCAAGTTCATCATTAAACGGTACTCCGCCTCCCGTTGCCTTGTGCTCTACTCCTTCAAAGCCCCACATAAAATCAAGATGCCAGAAAGTTCTCCTGAACTCGCCGTCAGTAATTGCGTGGAAGCCGAGTTCTTTTTGCTTTGTTACTAATTTCGTAATTTCCTCGTTTACGATTTTGTCATATTCATCTTTTGTAATATCGTTATTTTGATATTTTGTTTTGGCGTCTTTTAAAGCCTGCGGTCTAAGAAAACTTCCTACAAAATCATATCTAAACGGTGTTTTTAATGTACTCATAATCAAAAAATCCTTTCGTTTGTTGATGAGTACAGTTTAGCACATTAATATTGTTTTGAAAAATACTTAAAAACCATCAATAGCTATAGGTCTAAACTATAGCTGTATGCTTTTTGATAGCATCAATATAAGAAATTGCGTAGCGTGAAAGAATAATGTTTTTCTTTTTTATAAGACCGATTCGCATAGTGCAGTCCATATCAAGCTTTTTTGAAATAATATCTTCGCCGTTTAGCTCCTTGTCAATAACGCCGGAACTTACGGTAAAGCCGTTAAGACCGATAGCAAGGTTAAAAAGGGTTGCTCTGTCCCTAACTTGAATATTTTTCGGCATATCAAGTACGCTTAAAAATTCTTCGCTGAAATAAAAAGAATTGCGTTTTCCTTGCTCATAAACCAAATAAGGATAAGGCTTTAATTCTTCAAGAGTGATAATCTCGTTATTTGCAAGTGGGTGATTTTTGCTTATAAATACGTGAGGGGAGGCTTTAAATATTTCTTCAAAAACCAAATCGTTCTTTTTAAAAAGCTTAGTAAGTACATCCTCGTTGTGTTCAAAAAGATATAGAATACCAAGCTCACTTCTTCCGTTTGCAACGTCGTCAATTATTTCTCCCGTCTGTGTTTCACGAAGAATAAAACTGTAAACGTTTGCATCGTATTTATTAACAACGTCTACAAATGCGTTTACGGCAAATGAATAATGTTGACATGAAACAGAAAATTTAGGCGTTCTGCTTTTGTCATTACAAAATCTATCCTTCATTATGTCTGCCTGTTCAAGTAAATTGCGTGCAAATGAAAGAAGCTCTTCACCCTCTCTTGTTACGCTGACGCCTTTGTTTGAACGAACAAAGGCAGTTACTCCCATTTCCTTTTCAAGATTGTGTATAGCCGCACTCAGGCTTGGCTGTGATATAAAAAGTTTTTCTGCAGCCTCTGTAATGTTTTTACATTCAGCAACGGTTACTAAATATTTAAGCTGTTGCAGTGTCATAGCGCACCTCTTTTTGTTTTAATGATTTAATTATATATTTTTCTTCTTAAAATTTCAAGCATAGTTATTTATTAATCTAATTGACAATATTTGCAAAATGTGATATTATAACAACAGGTTAGGCGAAACTAACCTTGTTTTTTAATTCGAAAGTTAGAGGCAACTAACTTATTGAGATAAAGGAGAAAAAAATGAGTTTTGTAGAAATTAAAGGAATTAAAAAGCATTTCGGCGAGGGTGACAGCAGGGTAGAAGTGCTTAAAGGAATCGATTTGTCTATTGAAAAGGGAGAAATGTGTGTGTTGCTTGGGCCGAGCGGCTCGGGCAAATCGACGCTTCTTAATATCATCGGCGCAATCGAATCTGCCGACGAGGGCTATATCGCAATTAATAATGAAAAAACACGTTTAATGAGTGAAAAGAAACTTACTCTTTACAGAAGAAAGCATATAGGTTATGTTTTTCAAATGTATAATCTTATTCCTAATTTAACGGTACGAGAAAACATTGAGGTGGGTGCTTATTTAAGCGATAATCCTCTTGATATTGACGAGCTTATGAATACGCTTGGAATTAGCGACCAAGCAGACAAGCTTCCTTCTCAGCTTTCCGGCGGTCAGCAACAGAGAACTTCAATAGGAAGGGCTGTAGTTAAAAATCCCGATATTCTTCTTTGTGACGAGCCTACGGGTGCTCTTGATTATAACACCTCTAAGCAAATTTTAAAGCTTTTGGAGGATGTTAATAAAAAATACGGCAATACCGTCATTATGGTTACTCACAATGACGCAATTAAAAATATGGCTGACAGAGTGTTCACCTTGCGTGACGGCGAAATTCGTAAGAATTACGTAAATGAAAATAAGATTTCTGCCGCTGACCTTGAATGGTAAGGAGGGTGGAATATGCTTAATCCTTTAAACAAAAGATTTAAACGTGATTTAAAATCGGATTTTGGCAAATATGTTGCAATTTTTCTTTTTCTTGTGTTTTTTATAGGTGCTGTTTCAGGCTTTTTTGTTGCTGATAATTCAGTTATGGCGATGAGTGATGAAAGCTTTGAAAAATATAATATTGAAGACGGTCATCTTTCTTTTAACATTAAGCCGAGTGATAAGATATTAAAACAAATAGAAAATGACAATGATTTAAAACTTTACGAACTTAATTATAAAGAAGAAAACATTATTAACGGCTCAAAAAATCTTCGTATTTATAAGGTGCGAGATAAGGTTAATAAGCAATGCCTTATGAGCGGTGAGCTGCCGAAGAGTAAGGATGAAATAGCTCTTGACCGTATGTTTGCCGAAAATAATAAAATTAAAATCGGCGATAAAATTAAGATAAAGAATAAAAATTATAAAGTCAGCGGTTTGGTAGCTCTCTCTGATTACAGCGCATTGTTTGAAAAAAATTCGGATATGATGTTTGACGCTGTCGGATTTGGGGTTGCCGTTATGAACGATGAAGGCTACAGCACCCTGTCAAATGCGCACGAAACCGTTAATTATGCGTGGATTTATAACAATAAGCCGGCTGACGAAACAGCGGAAAATGCAAGAAGCGAAAAATTAACCGATTCTCTTGAAAACATTTTGAAAGAGTATGATGAACCGCTTGTTCAGTCGCAGGTGGACGATTTGTACGACAGTGCAAGAGTTTATGTTAATAGTTTAAAAAACGAATTTTCCGATGCAGAAAATGCGCTCAAATCAAAATATTTTGACGCAATAAGAAATGCAGGTTTAAGTGATGATAAAAAACTTGCAAAGGAACTAGGTATAACTCAAAAACAATATGATAATCTTAAAAATGCGCTTGAGGATGCTGATAAAAACGAGGACGATTGGGATTTAGATAATATTGATAAAGCCCCTAAAATCAGTCTTGATGATTATAAGTCAAATGATAATTTAAACGATTTTGACGATATGTTTGATACCGTTTATAAAATTGTTGATGCAGTAAGCGACGCAAAGCTTTATAATTGTACCAAAATTTACAGCGATTTAGGAGAGCTTAAAAAAATTGTAAATAATTTCAAATTTGATGACAGCAAAATTATTACAATTAAGGATTACAGTGCCAAATATACAAATAAATCAATAAGCTATTCTATTGAGGACTCAAGTTCTGATAAGGCAACAATGCAGCTTATGACATATATTATTATGATTGTCATTGCATTTTTGTTTGCAGTCACAACCTCTAACACAATTACTAAAGAGTCTAACGTTATCGGAACGCTTAGGGCAATGGGTTATTCCAAAGGAGAACTTATAAGGCATTATCTGTTTATGCCAATGGTGGTGACGGTAATGGGCGCACTGATAGGTAATGCGTTCGGTTATACCGTGTTTCAAAAGGCATTCGTCAGCGTTTATTATTCCAACTATTCGCTTCCGACTTATAAAATGCTTTGGAATATGGATGCATTTTTAGAAACAACCATTGCTCCGTTTATAATAATGCTTGCGGTTAATTCTTTTGTTCTTGCTAAAAAGCTTAAAATAAGTCCGCTGAATTTTATAAGAGGTGAGCTTAAACAAAGAGGACAGAAAAAGGTTATTAAACTTCCAAAGAAAATGAGATTTTTCTCCAAGTTTAGATTGCGTGTTCTTTTCCAAAATGTTCCGTCTTATTTAACAATGTTTTTAGGTATATTTCTTGCGGGAACACTCGTTGTTATCGGCTCTATGTACGGACCTCTTCTTGAGGATTATTCAAATATGGTTAAGGAAAGTATGATTTCAAAATACCAATATGTAATGATTAATCAAGAAGAAACCGACAACAAAAATGCTGAAAAATTCTGTCTTACAACTCTTGAAACAACTGATAAAAAATTTATGGCAGACGATGTTTCAATTTATGGTGTTTCAAATGACAGTAGATATATCGACACCTCAATTCCTACAGGCGAGGTTGTTGTTTCAAGCGCTATGATGAATAAATTTAGTTTAAAGGTCGGCGATGAGGTTACGCTTAAGAAAAAATATACCGATAAGACGTATTTATTTAAGATTGCTGGTGATTATAAATATGACGCCGCTATAACCGTGTTTATGAGTAGGGGCGATTATCTTCAAATGTTTAATGAAGATACCGACTATTTCACGGGCTATTTCAGCAATGAAAAATTGAATGATTTGAGTGATGACGATGTTGCGGCAGTCGTAACAGAAAAGGATTTTAACAAGGTTGTTACTCAAATGCAGGTTTCTATGCTTGAATTTGTAAAGGTATTCAAAATGCTTGGAATTGTTATCTTTCTGTTGATTATGTATATTCTAACAAAGCAGATTATAGAAAGAAACAGCAAATCAATTTCTATGACAAAGATTCTCGGATTCTCTGATATAGAAATAGGCAGGCTTTATATTATTATGACGTCGATTGTTGTTGTGCTGTCGCTTTTGATAAGTATTCCACTTATATCTGTTGTGCTTCGTTGGTGCTTTAAATCATATCTTTATACCCAAATGACCGGCTATGTGCCTTATATAATTTCAAATAGCTGTTATGTATCAATGTTTGTTTTGGGCGTTGTAAGCTATGTGTTTGTTGCAATCGCAATGCTCTTAAAGATAAGAAAAACGTCCCTCGGTGAAGCGCTTAAAAATCAATCGTTATAAAATACAAAAACGCAAAAACAGTAACAGCCACTCTCGTTAATAATGTGAGAGTGGCTGTCATTATTTCAAATTTAAAATTTCCTGAATTTCATCTAAATTATTTGCAAAAAATATTCCTTCTTGGCGTTCTTTTGTAGAAAGTCCCATTTTAATCATATTATTAAGCAAATTTTTAAGACTGTCGTAATATCCGTTTAAATTATATAATATGCAAGGAGCGTTAAGCTGTTTTAGTGATACTTTTGACATAACCTCGCTTATTTCCTCTAATGTTCCCGTGCCTCCGGGAAATGCGATAAAAGCATCGCCGAGTTCTATCATTTTCGCCTTTCTTTCGCTCATATCATCAGTTATGATTAACTGTGTTAAGCCGTCATATTGAAGTTCTTTATCAATAAAAAATTGAGGCTCAACACCTATTGCCTTTCCGCCGGAACTTAATGTGCTTTCGGCAATTAATCCCATCAGTCCTGATTTTGAGCCGCCGTAAATAAGCGTGTTGCCGCTTTTTCCTATAAATGTACCAAGCTCTCTTACTGCTTTTTCAAGGCTTTCGTCATTGCCCTTTAATGCTCCGAGATATACTGTAATATTCATATTTACTCCTCTTTTTATACAAAAATCCCTCACTTGCTTTTAAACAGAGTGGGGGATTGGTTTCGTTTTAGTCCTTTTGCAAAAGCATACGGTCATTGTCAAATTCTTTCATTTCTCGCTCACGGTAAAGCTTTAAAAGGTCTGACACGTTCATTTCTTTTCTTGTAACACTGTCAAGGTCAATAATTATTTCTCCCGAATCCATCATTATTGTCCTTGTACCGGTAACAAGCGCCTGTGACATATTATGAGTAATCATCATAGTGGTGATATTGTTTTCCCTAACAATATCGTTTGTGATTTTCATAACCTTGTCAGCCGTTACAGGGTCAAGAGCTGCCGTGTGCTCATCAAGAAGCAAAAGCTTAGGCGTAACAATTGTGCACATTAAAAGAGTGACAACCTGCCTTTGACCGCCTGATAAAAGACCGATTTTAGTTTTCATTCTATCCTCAAGACCCATATCAAATCTTGCAAGATGTTCTCTGAAATATTCTCTTTTCTTTTTGCCGATTGCCTGCGAAAAGAAACTTGAGCCTGCACGGGAATACGCAAGTGCAAGGTTTTCTTCAATCGTCATATTAGGAGCAGTGCCTTTCATAGGGTCTTGGAAAACCCTTCCGACGAGCCTTGCTCTTTTGTGTTCGGGCATAAAAGAAATATCCTTGCCGTCAAGTATAATTCTGCCTTTGTCCTGCTCAAATGTTCCGCATATCATATTGAAAAGTGTTGATTTGCCTGCTCCGTTTGAGCCGACTATAGTTACAAATTCGCCGTCATTAAGCGTTAGATTAATGTTGTTTAATGCTTTGTGCTCATTGACAGTATCTTTTGCAAAGGTTTTGGAGACATTTTTAATTTCAAGCATTTTTTCTTGCCTCCTTCTTTGCTTTTGCATTTTTGATTTTGTGCTTAATTTCAGGAACAATGAGTGTTGCCGCCACAATGATTGCGCAAGTAAGCTTCATAAGGTTTTCACTGTTCTTGCCAAAGAGAGAAACGTCAATAACAAATGCAACTATAATCTTATAAATAACCGAGCCTACTACCGCACTTGTTAAACCCAGCGCAACATTCCTTTTGCCGAATATTGCCTCACCGATTATTACTGCCGCAAGACCGTAAATAAGCGTGCCGTTTGAAAAACTTTGGTCGCTTAAGCCGAGATAGTGGGAAATAAGCGCACCTGAAAGGGCAATAAGTCCGTTTGCAAGCGCTAAACCGAAAATAAGAGAAAAATCAACATTAATTGATGACGCTCTTACCATATCGGGGTTGTCACCGGTTGCTCTTATGCAAAGACCGAGATGAGTTCTGAAAAATACAATAAGCAGTATAAGTACTAAGATGCAAATAACCGCACCGATAACAAGACCTGCTATCTTTTTATCCGCACCGCTTATGCCTACTGCCTTGTAAAATCTTGTGAATGCGGAATTATCATTAAAGTTAAGGTTAGACGAACCTCTTACCATTAAATTTATTGAATAGAGCCCGCTCATTGTAATAATACCTGCCAAAACAGGGTGAACCTTAAGTTTAGTTTGCAAAAGACCTGTTACTATTCCTGCAAGCACACCTGCCGCAAAAGCCGCAATAAAGCTTGTAACGCTCAATCCCTTGCTTGCAACAATAGCCGCAAGTGCCGAGCCGAAGCCGAATGAACCCTCTGTTGTAAGGTCTGGTATGTCAAGTATTCTAAGTGAAATGTATATACCGAGGGCAAGAAGTCCGTAAAGAAATCCCTCCTCGATTGCCGTAATATAAACCTGCATAATTTGTCCTTAATAGTTTGTATTTTAGTTAATTATTTATTTACTACCTGAATTTCGTAGCCGATAGTGTTCTTATCCGGAGCTTTTACGCCGAGCATATCTGCCGTGCCGGAATTGAATGTGCAATAGTCAATTCCTACAACCTCAGCCGGAATTTTCTCAATTTTTGTACCCTTCATATACTCAATGCATTTGTCTGCGGTTTTAGCGCCGATGCCCTTATCGTCAATAGCAAGAGTAGCAAGGCAACCGCTGTTTACTGTTGTTGCAGATGAGCAGTAGGTAGGAATTTTTGCTTCGTTGCAAACCTGAGCAAGCGCACTTACACCATCTTGAACGATTGCGTCGTTAGGTACGAAGATAACGTCACAGCCTTTTTTTATAAGTGTTTCTGTTGAAGATTTAACGTCTGCCGATGTTTCAACAGTTGCGCTTTCGTATTTAACACCTTTTTTGTCAAGATATTTTTGCGCTGATTCAACAGTGTTTACAGCGTTAATTTGTGATGTTGAATAAATAAAGCCCCACTTTTTAACGTCAGGAGTGATTTTGTATCCCATATCAATAATGTCCGATACAGGGATTGCATTTGATGTGCCTGTTGCATTTTTGTCAGGTGTGTTCATATCTGTAATAACCTGAGCCTCAACAGGGGCAGATACTGCGCAGAAGAAGCAAGGTGTGTCAGAAGCTAAATTAACAAGAGTTTGCGTGCATGCAGTGCCGATTGTAAAGATTGCGTCATAACTTCCGTCGTCCATAGCGTTGATAATTGTCGTAAGAGTTGTTGAATCGCCCTGCGCATCCTTATAGTCAAACTCAGCGTTTTCATAACCGTTTTTCTTCATTTCCTCAATGATTCCGTCTTTCATATCAACGAAAGCGCCGTTAGCACCTGTTTGTACCACAATGCCGAACTTAGCCTTTTTTGAATCGTTTACCTTGTCGTGCTCGCCGCCCGATTTTGAACAGCCTGCAAAGCAAGCAACTGCAATTACAACTGCAAATAAAACAGCTGTAATTTTTTTAATTGTTTTTTTCATAAGAATACCTCTTTCTTAATTAATTGATTTTGCTATATTCTTCAAGCTTTTTAAAAGCTTTATATACCATATCCTCGCTTATTTTATATGGATTGTGGTCAATGTCCTTCATATTGCACACCATAGGCACAAGCTTATCTAAATCATCCTCATTCATCTCAATGTCCGCAAGACAGGTCGGCAAATTGATTGAACGGTTAAATTCAAACATTTTCTTAAACATTTCCTCGTTTTTATCAACAAGTAAAAGAATAAGCACACCGTATCCCACTACCTCGCCGTGCAAATGCCTCTCCTCAATATGAGGGAAGGATGTAAGCGCATAAAATACTGCGTGCGCAAGCCCTGTGTTGTAATCAATAATGTGCTCGTTTGTTAAAAGAATTGATGCAATACCCGTTGTTACAACAATTCCTAAAACAACCTGCTCAACCTCAAAACTCGCAGTGCCCGATTTGAAATCATCAAGTGCTTTTTTGCCGTATTTGAGAAGGGGAGTTAAGCACATTTGCGATGTAGTTACACCGAGTGCGTGGTAATGAACTAAGTCCTCACCACGGCTGCTCATCTCCGCTTCAAAATATTTAGCATAAGTATCGCCAATACCTGCCCACATATATTTAGCCGGTGACTTTGCAATGACCGGAGTGTAAATAAAGCAATGTCTTGCCGGAGCGGTAAAGAAAAACGGCTCTTTAAAGCTGCCGTCGGCATTATACATAATTGAAACCGCCGTTGTTCCCGCACAGTTTGACGCGATTGTAGGAAAAGTGAATATTTCCTTATTTGTAATATATGCAAGTGCCTTTGCGGTATCAAGCGCTTTTCCTCCGCCGATACCAAAAATAATATCTGCTTTTTTTACAAGTTCATTTTCTTTAAGCTTATTTACATTTTCGTATGTAGCGTCACCGCCGTACCATAAAAAATCGAGTATTTCAAGGCTTGTGCCGTTACATTCATTAATTATTAAATCCCTAACTTTGCTGATTGCTGTTTTACCGCCTATGCAAATAACCTTTTTGCCGTACGGCTCGCAAATTTCACCGATTTTACTATAAACATTATCGCCGATTGAATAGCTTGGTAATGTAATTGAATAATTTTTCAAAATCACTACTTCCTATAATATAAAGATAAATAATTATAACACTATATATTCCCTATGTCAATTATTCCAAAAGCTGTCTTGTATTAAATTTCGTATTTTTCTAAAAATAATACGGAATGTGCGGAGGTGACATCTTGAAAAATAAATTGACTTCCTTTTTTATGTGTGCTGTATTGATTTTATGTGTTTTTTTCTCGTACGGCTTTACGATTTGCAGTGTTTGCGTCATTGACGAGCAAGGCAGTGTGCTTAAAAGCTATTATTCCTCAAGCGATATTACAACAGCTCTTTCAAGGGCGCTTGATTATACTAAAAAATACGCTTCAAAATATAATCCTTTGACCGTCAAGCTTTCACGTGGTAATTATAATGTTAAAAATACTCTTTTTCTCACATCATATACGACGATTGATTTGAACGACTCGCTGATTAAAAATGCAAATTTCAAGCGTGGAAATATATTCAAATCTCCCGAAGATAAAGCGTACCCCGGGTATTCTTCACTATGTGAATGTATCATAAAAAACGGAACGCTTGACGATAATTTTAATCGTAATAAGTCATGTATTTTGCGCCTTTGTCATGCCAAAAACATTAAAATTCAAAATGTTGTTTTTCTTAATAATTATTATTCCCACCATGCCGAGCTTGCAGCTTGCCAAAATGTTACGTTTTTAAATTGTACCTTTAACGGGCAATATTCAAATTTAATGCTCAATTCATCAGAGGCAATTCAAATCGACATTCTCGATAAGGTCCACTTTTATGGCTTCACATCATACGATAATACAATGAATGACAGCATAACGGTTGAAAACTGTGTTTTTAAAAATGTTTATAGAGGAGTCGGTACGCATAATTATTTTAAAAATCTTTACCAAACAAACATCAAAATTACAGCTTGTACCTTTGAAAATATAACCGACTGTGCAATATCGGCAGTTAATTTTAAGAACATAGAATTCACTGACAATAAATTTCTAAATTGTAAATATTCTGTTTTTTATCGTGATAACGGTAAATAACACTTGTCTATTTATTTCTTTTGTTATATACTAAATGGGTTAGAAGGTGATTAAATGCCGATTTCGGTTATGCTCAAACCGGCATCAAGCAATTGCAATCTCGCTTGCGAATACTGCTTTTATCATTCGCTTTCATCTAAGCGAACTGATTTTTCAAAAGGCTATATGAGCGATGATACTGCAAAAAGAGTTGTTGACAGTGCACTTGAATTTGCGGACTCTACCGATGTGTATTTTACATTCCAAGGAGGAGAGCCGCTTTTGTGTTCGCTTGATTTTTATAAAAATTTTGTATCTTACGTTAAAAAATCAAACAAAAAGGGCAGTAATGTTCATTATTGCCTGCAAACAAACGCAACACTTATTAATGATGAATTTGCACTTTTCTTTAAGGAAAACGGTTTTTTAATCGGTGTTTCCCTTGACGGTGATAAGGAAGTTAATAAATATCGGATTTATCCAAACGGTAAAAACTCGTTTGATGATATATTAAAGGGAATAGATATTCTGAAAAAACATAATGTTTCTTTTAATGTTCTTTCAGTTTTAACTAAAAATACGGCACTTAATTTCAGAAAAGCGTACAGATTTTTTAAGTCAAACGATTTAAGATATATTCAGTTTATTGTCGGCTTGAAGCCTTTTGGTGAAAAAGAAAACGATATGTATATGAATAACGACGATTATGCATATTTTTTAACTAAAGGCTTTAATATTTATTATAACGATTATTTGCGTGGAGATTTTGTTTCAATTCGTACTTTTGATAATTACATATCTCTCATAAACGGTAATAACGCAGAGCAATGCGGAATGAATGGTTTTTGCTCAAACCAATTTGTTGTTGAAGGTGACGGAAGTGTTTATCCTTGCGATTTCTATTGCACAGATGAATGGCTTTTGGGTAATATCAACGAATCGTCATTTAAACAAATGTATAAAACCTCTAAATGTGTTGAATTTATAAAAAGTTCCTTTAAGCTTGATGATAAGTGTAAGGAATGTAAGTATTTTTATATTTGTCGTGGCGGCGGTTGCAGGCGTAACCGAGAAAGCAGTGATTACTGCTTAGCTTACAGGCAATTTTTCTCTCAATGTGAGGATAAACTAAAAACGCTTAAAAAAGTAGGTGTTAATTAATGAAAAAAGCTATATCGTTAATATTAAGTGCGGCTTTTGTGTGTTCGCTTTTTGCAGCTTGCAGTGATAAAAGTGTAAATGAAGACAAGAACAATAAATCTACGGAAAATAATATTGAACTTAAAATAACTACCGACGCTCATTATTCTTCTCTTGACGAATCGTCAATTAAAGCTTATGAAAAGCTTTGCAACGCCGTTCTTAATTACAAGAGTGAGGTTAAATATAATGTTTCGCTTTCTGATGATGTAAATCGGTTGTTTTATACTTCTTTTCCGCAATATGTTCTTGTTGACGGAATTGATTTTCTCAATGATAATTCAGGTGTTAAAATTACTTATGCAAATGATAAGGAAACGCAAAATGCCAAGCTAAAGGAATTTAATGCCGATATTTCAAAAATAATGAATAAATGCGGATACGGTAAGGTCGGTAAAGATGAATATTTGCTTAACGTATATTCATATATAGCAAGTAATTTTAAAGTTGATAATTCGGTTACCACCGTTTTTGACACTGTTTTGCAGGGCAAGGGTATGAGTTCAACCTTGAGTGGGCTGTTTGAATATTTGCTTCTTCAAAATGATATCAATGCTTCTCATCTTATTAATGTTGATTCAAACTCTATTGCAAAAATGATATCGCTTGCCGATTTTAAAGGACAAAAGTATTTCTTTGATGTCACTTCTGAACTTGAGGATAATTCAGGTAAGGCGTTAAAATATTTTGCAATGGATACCAAGAGGGCGCAAACGGGTTCGGGATTTATGTTTACCGATAATTCGTCTCCCGATGAAATTGATGATGAAACGTTTTCCAAGCTTTCAACTTCAAGTTCTTATGAAATTTCAGGCTCTAAAGTTATTGTCGATATTAAAGGAAATGACGACTTTGAATTCAATTTGGACTAAATTCACTTTATATACTACAATTTGATATATTTAATAAAAAAGATACAAGAAATTGTATCTTTTTTGTTGTAATCGCAAAATTAATGTGTTATTATATGGCTTATGATTTAACTAAGGGGGATTAGTATGGCAGACATTGCTTCACTCAAACAAAAAGTGACGACTCTTGTTGACAATGTAAAATACTATTGGAAAGAGCCGCCCAAGGGCAGATATATGTCCTTTAAGGAAATTGGTTCATATGCATTCGGCGGTATAGGCGCATACCTTATCGTTAGTATGAGCTATATCTGTATGCTCGCAACAACAAACGTATTTATTACAGGTACAATCGGTATAACACCAACCGATATGTATATCTTGTATGTTATTGCGACTGTCGCAAGTATTCCGCTTACGGGATTGCGTGCAACAATTGTTGATAATACACGTAATAAAGCGGGTAAATATCGACCTTACATATTGATGATGGGTATACCTTCGGCTGTTCTCTTTATAGCTATGGTATGGTTCCCGTATGACAAGCTTTCACTTCTTGTCGGCACTAACGTTTTATTCGCAGGCAAAACAGCAGATTATCTTGCAAAATGCTTTGTTCTTCTCTTATTTAACGTTATTCTTCAATTTGTATATATGTTCTTCTATGATGCGTATGAAAACCTTATTCACGTTCTTTCTCCTAACTCGCAGGAAAGAGCTGACGTTGCATCAATTAAGAGTATTGTATATTCTCTCGGACCATCTGTTGTAAACCTTATTATGCCTATCGTTGCTGAAAACGTATTCCATACTAATCAGACCGATATCCGTGTTTACAGACTTGTGTTCCCGATTTTGGGTATCCTCGGTTCTGCTCTTTTGGTAATTGTTTATGCAAATACCAAAGAAAAGATTATTCAGGCTAAGACCCACGTTATTCAAATTAAATTTACCGATGCTTTCAAAGCTGTTGCAAAGAATAAATATTTCTGGATTATTTCGCTTGCAAGCTGGATAGGCTTCCTTGAATTGGCTTATTCAAATATCCTTGCTTGGCTTTATAACTACGGCGGCGCTTGTTCGGGTAACGTTTACGGTATTATCGTAACACTTAACGGTAACTCTGCTCTTTGGGGTATGATTATGGCTCCGTTCTTTATCCGCAAGTACGGTAAGAAAAATGTTCAGATTGTTACTAACCTTCTTAATATTGTATTCATCCTTGCAATGATTCTCTTTACAGGCAAGATTACAAGCGCAACTATTTGGATGGTACTCCTTTGCTTGTATTGCAACGGTATCGTAGGTGCGTTTGCTCATATTCTTAACCCTGCTATTCAGGCTGATATCCGTGACTATCAGCAGTACAGAACCGGCGAAAGAATTGACGGTATGTTTGCCGCTGTTGCAACAATCGGCTCTGTAATCACTCTTATCACTTCATCTGTTATTCCTACTCTTCAGGAAAAGCTTGGTATGAATGTTGAAACTGCAAGAAGAGTTGTAAACGATTCTGCTCTTATGGCTCGTAAGCTTCCGGGCGCTACCGAAACTATTGGTCAAATGCTTCGTGAACAGGCAGCTAACGGTCAGGATATTTTCAATGCGTCTAACGCTCTTTATGACGTTGACGGTGTTCTTATTCCTCTTCTTCGTGTGCTTATTATTGTTGCCGCTATCGGTGCAACGCTTAATGTAATTCCTTTCTTCTTCTATGATTTTACAGAGAAGAAGCAAAAGGCTGTTGTTCGTGTGCTTAAGGTACGTGCTCTTTTTGAGGACTATGCTAACGATGCTTTGAGCGATAAAGGGCTTGTTGAGGCTGTTGACCTTGTTAATAATGCAAGGGAAATGGCAACAGCTACTCCTAAGCCGGTGTCTAAAGAGGATTATAAGCACCTTAAGGGCAAGGAAAAGAAAGCCGCTAAAAAGGCTTATCGTGAAGCACTCGCATATAATGAGGAAATCGAAATCTCACAATTTGTTTGTGCTGAGCTTGATAAGTTCAATTCTGAAAACGTAATGCGTCAGGTTGACCTTTATCAAAAGGTATATGATGCTGGTCTTAACGGTATCGTTAATATGGACGTTAATGCTGTTAAGGCTGAACTTGCCGCTGCTAAGGCTCTTCCAAAGGATACCGAGCAGCATAATGAAATCCGTAAGGTTGAAATTGAGCTTGCTAAGAAAAAGCTTGCTTCTCATAAGAATTATCTTAAGCACTTTGGCTCGGTTAATGAGTTCAAAGAGCCTGAAATGTCTGTTCTTGAGGGCTTCTTCAATGTTGAGGATAAGTGCGATGACAGACTTGAAGAGCTTAATAAGGAGCTTCACGATGCTAAAAAGGCTAAGGATAAGGGCGAGATTGCTAAGATTAAGGCTGATATGAATAAGTATGCCAACGAGCGTAAAGAGGCACGTAAGGCTTCTAAGGCTGAAATGGATAAGCACGCTATGTTTAACCGTGCCGCAGACGCTTATATCACTTCACGTAAGCTTCTTGAGCAAAAGGAAAACTTCAAGCATCTTGATGAAATTGCCGCTCAGTATGATGAGGCAAAGGCAAGAGCTGAGGCTGAAGAAAAGGCTAAGGAGCTTGAAAACGAGCGTAAGCGTAAAGAACTTGAGGCTGAGCTTGCAAAGCGCAAAGCCGCAAGAAGAAAGAAATAAAATATTTTACCTTTTAAGGCTCCCTTGTAAAGGGAGCTGTCAACGAAGTTGACTGAGGGATTTAAATGCATCGGACTTTCGTTCGATGCATTTTTATTGTTCTCCAGCAAAGAAAAAACTGCGGAGATTTAATTCTTCGCAGTTTTTTATGCCTGTTATCCTGTCGAACAAATGTATAGTTAATTGACAACAAGTATTATCTATGCTATATTTTAACTATAAAGGTCGATTTTTTGCAAATATGTTTCAACTTATTATGAGGAAAAATGTATGCCAAAAGAAATGATATGCGGCAGTATTATTCTTGCAATTGAACGAAAACTTAATTGCAAAGTGTTAAATTATTCTCTTCTCGGCAAGGGAGCAAGCGGTTGTGTTTATAAAGTTAAAATCGATAGTGAGCCGTACAGTTTTGCTTTAAAGATAAATGATTTACCTGAACTGATTGCTCAGGAATACAAAAGTATGGATTTTATATCAAGCAGAGTTGATTGCAAGCTTCCTAAGCTTTATTTTACCGAAACGGTTAATGGCAAGGGCATACTTGCCATGGAGCTGATTGACGGTGTAACACCGAACAGCAAAACCCTTTTCTTTAGAAAAAATAAGTCTAAGCTTGCTAATGAGATAGTAGATAATTTGATAAAAATTCATTCGGTTCATAATGATAAATACGGCCCGATTGGCAATGCGATTTACGCTTCTTGGTATGATTATTACAGTGAATTTGCAAAGGAAATAGTAGAATTTACTAATTGTTCCGATGTGCCAAGAATTGTAAAAAATGCACTGAATTTGGCTTATGAGAATTTGTATTCAATTGTAAATTGTGACGATGCTTTGCCAACTTTGGCGCACGGTGACTATTGGATTCCGAATTTTATTGCTGATAATAAAACAATGTCATTAAAAGGGATAATTGACCCGTTCAATGTTTCATGGACTGAGCCTGAATATGAGCTGTTTACCCTTACGGTGGGCTTTGGTAAGAATTTGCACCTTTATGATATTTATAAAAGTAAGGTCAAAACGACAAAATATTGCGATTTAAAGGTTGAACTTTATTCGCTTTTTAATGAGCTTTTGTGGTATAAAACCCTTGGTGAAATTGATTTTAATTACTTAATTTACCGAAGCAAACGATTAATTAAAATGATAAATAAGAATTTGTGATTCAACGTCTTAATATTAAATCAAAAATGATATGAATACTTTAAAACATTTAGGTACAGTCGAGCTAAATACAGAACGCTTAATATTAAAAAGAATATCTCTCAATGATTCTTATAAAATGTTTACCAACTTTGCCGGTGATAATAAAGTGTCACGCTATATGTCTTGGGATTCTTTTGATAATGAAACGCAAGTTTATAAGTGGATTGCAGAATGGCAAGAGGAATACAAAAAAGACGATACATATTATTGGGGAATATTTCTAAAATCTAATAATGAAATAATCGGTACAGTATATTTGCTTACGGAATGTAATGTTTCAAAGGTTGCAAGTATTTCATATTGTTTAGGCTATGATTATTGGGGCAATGGTTATATTTGCGAATCTGTCAAAGCTGTAATAGATTTTGCTTTTAATAAAATCGGCTTTAACCGCATTGAAGCTTATCACGCAGAAAGTAATGTTCAGTCAGCAAGAGTTTTGCAAAAAATCGGTATGCAAAAAGAGGGAGTTTTACGCAAAAGGTGTAAAACCTATAACGGCTACGAGGATTGTATTTATTACTCAATTTTAAAAGATGAATATATTAATGACAAATAAAGATATATTAAAAATTGTATATAATCAGCTTGCAATTGATTATAATTGCAATCCTGAGGATTTTGATAAAAACGGAGTGATATTTACTGCCTCTCAAAAGCAAGAGGGTAGGTGAGAAATTCCATTCGTTACCCCTCGGTTTGAAATTATAACCTTTGGTAAAAGCGTAATAGTAAACGCTTCTAAGAACATTATGCCTTACGTTAAAAGAAAATTTAAAGGTAAATCTAATTATGAGATAATGACAAGCAGGCTTGTTTACGGTGTTAATCCTTATTATTTGCCTGATATGTCAAGGCTCAAACCGATTGAAAACAATATGCGACTATTGTGGCTGTACGGCAGGTAAAATAGTGCTTGATAATAAGGAGTTATTCTTAAAATAATATGGATATTTCAACTTATTTAAAGGAAAATATTACAACTAAAACCCCGCTTTGTGAAATTTTGGATGCATTTTGCAAAATGTGCGAAATTGATTTGAATGATTACGAGCTTCTTTTTGAAACGGGTGTTTTTTCGTTCACGTGCGACGAGCTTTATTATTTCTCACTTGTAAGGCAGTATGAGACAGAGGGTGAGGGGTATAATCAAATTCACGTTGATGTAATTTATCCGCCGTCAAGCAAAATAAGCGAGTTTTCACGTGCCGATTGGGTAGGAAATGTTGATGAATTTAAGCAAAAGGTGCTTTCGTCCGAGGAATATTCAATTTTAAAGGACGAGCATATTTATAAGCTTGATATTTACGATGATAACACAGAATAGGGAAATTATGGTTAAATTTTATAGCTATATTGACGACCACGAAAAATTGAAATTTGCCGTTATTTGCGCTAAAACCGAGGGTAAATTTGTCCTTTGCAAGCACAAAATGAGAGATACTCTTGAGTTTCCCGGTGGTCACAGAGAGGCTGAGGAGTTTATTGTCGATACCGCAGAAAGAGAACTCAAAGAAGAAACGGGCGCAAAGGATTTTACGCTTGAGCCTGTTTGCATTTACAGTGTAAAAGAGGGCAATGGTGATGAAACCTACGGTATGCTTTGCGTTGCCGATATAACCTCGTTTGAACCGTTTGACAGCGAGATTGAAAAGATTGTTATAACTGATACTCTACCTGATAATTGGACTTATCCGACCATTCAGCCGTATCTTTTAAAAGAGCTTAAAAGGCAAAATTTGATTTGATAAACCTAAATGAAATGATAACTAATAAAAAAGCGTCATCATTGGAAATTCCTTTGATGACGCTTAATTTTTATTTTAATCCTTTTTATCAAGCAGCTTGATTGCTTGATTTGACATAGGGATAATAATTATTAAATTAACAATTGTCATAAGACCTATGCCCACGTCGCCTAAATCCCAAACAATTGTATATGCCTGAAGTCCGCCGATAAAGAGCATTACAAGCGCAACTATTTTATAAAGCGTTTGGCTCCACCAATTGTTGCCGCAGATATATGCCACATTTGACCTTGCATAGAAAAGAATACCTATAAAGGTTGAAAAGCTGAATAAAAACAGAATGATTGCAACAAATATTGTGCCGAAGCTTCCGAGATGATAGTCCATAGCACATTGCAAAAGGTCCATTCCTTGCTTGCCTTTTGTTATTTCTTCGGGAACTAAAAGCATTATCATAGCCGTGCAGGTACAAATAACGATTGTATCAATAAGCACTCCGAGCGACTGAACCATACCGACTGTTTGAGGCTTCTTGCCCTCTGCCGCCGCTGCCGCACAGGGAGCCGAACCTGAGCCTGCTTCGTTAGAGAATAAGCCACGCTTAATTCCGTTCATTAAAACAGCACCGAAGCCGCCACCCGCAACCTGCTTCAGTCCAAACGCTTCTTTAAATATTCTTTCAAATACACCCGGCATTAAATTAATATTTTTAACTATAATAAATATTGTTACAATAAAATATACGACTGCCATTATCGGCACAATAATATCAAGCACCCTGACCGTTGCGTTTTTTCTAAGCACAATCACTGCCGCAATAATTACAAGCACAACGGTTGTGTAAATCGGAGGAATTGAAAAAGCATTTTTAAAAGCCGAGGTAACGGAATTGCTGACAACCTGGCTTATTCCGCACCAGCAAATCAAACCGAAAATCGCAAATAAAATTGCAATAAAAGATTTTTTGATTTTTTTCTTTCTCTTTTGCTCCACAAAGTCGTGAATGTAGTAAGCAGGACCGCCGTGATAGCCGCCGTAAAGCGGGTCTTTTTTCTTGTGGAGTTGGGCAAGCGTGCCCTCAACATAAGCGGTTGACGCACCTAAAAATGCCGAAACCCACATCCAAAATACTGCGCCTGCGCCACCGACGGATACTGCCGCAACAACGCCGACAAGATTACCCATACCAACCCTTGTAGCAGTTGATACTATCAGCGTTTGAAAGGTTGACAGATTGCTTTTATCGTCCTTCTTTTCGCCGAGCGCTCTCACCATTTGCGGCAATTTCCTAATCGGCATAAATCTTGTGCGAACGGTAAAATAAATACCCGTCGGAATAAGAAGGATTACAAGCAAAGGAATACCGATACTTGTCCCTTTAAAATTCAGTGTAATTAAATCTCCCCATAGGAAATTATAAATAGCTACTATTATATTGGACATAATTTTCCCCTTAAGTTATATCATAGACTTTTATTATATCATAAATTTTTAAATACTACAATGCTTTAAAGCATTTATATAATTAATAGACTATAGCGCTTAAAAGGTATTTTATTTGCAGTGAAAATAAAAAAAGCGCCCCAAACGACGCTTTCTCTTTTTGATTATTGCTTTTTTAAAGCTCTTTCAAGCCAAACTGCACCTAAATCAAGTGCATTGAAAAGACCTTGCTTTTCACTTTTTTTAATAATCTTTTCCTTTGGTGATGTAACCGACGGGTCAGTATCAATAAGCTGGATTGCAACCTTGCCTGATACCTTTAACCCCTTTATATCCTCATCGCTGAGAATGTTAAGACAAATTACATAAGGGTCGCTCATACTGCCGTAGTAAATTGTTTTGCCACATCTTACCAAAGGCTTACCTTTGTATTCAAGGATTTTTTCCTTCTTGCTTTCTGCCAAAGATAACCCTCCTTTAATTTTAATCGAGATAGGACTTTACCATTGCAGCCAAAAGCTCGTCTCGGTCAAGCCGTCTTATCAAGCTTCTTGCATTGTTATGAGTAGTGATGTATGTTGGGTCCTCTGTAAGAATATAACCTACAATTTGGTTGATAGGGTTGTAGCCCTTTTCCTGCAAAGCGTCAAAAACTTCTGTCAAAGTTTCTTTCATAACATCTTCGTGATCGTCACCAATTCTAAAAGTCATAGTTTTATCAGTCATGGTAAAGTCACCTCCCTATAAAGCATTATACACTAATTATATACATATTTGCCTAAAATTACAATACCTTTTTTAAATTTCGTTTCGAAAATACTTGACTTAAAACACTTTTTGGTTTAAAATCTTTGTATAAATTAAATGCAATGACTGAGGGCGCAAGCCAAAAGTAGTTGATAATTTTGCTTTTTCAGAGAACGGCGCATATGCTGAAAGCACCGTATTGCTTTTATCAATGAATTTCGACTCACGAGCTTCCTATGAAAAGTAGGGCGTATATCTGCGTTAAAGATTTTGAGTGGCACATTGTTTGTGCAATTTGAGTGGTACCACGGATATTATTCGTCTCATATTTATGAGGCGATTTTTTTATTGTTAAAAAAACGGAGGAAATTATGGATAACAAAATTTTAGAACTAAAAGAAAAGTTTGTATCCGAACTTGAAAAGATTGATAATCTTGCAGATATTGAAAATATCAGAGTATCATATCTTGGAAAAAAGGGCAGCGTTACAGACCTTCTTAAGGGTATGAAAGAGCTTTCTAATGATGAAAGAAAGGTATTCGGTCAAAAGGTCAATGAGCTTAAAGGTCTTGTAAACGAAAAAATTACAGAGAAAACTCAGGAGCTTAAGGAAAAGGAAATTCAAAAGGAAATTGAGCTTATGCCTGAGTTTGACCTCTCTATGCCGCCGGTTATGGATAGAGGCTCATATCACCCGATTACTCTTGTTCAAAGAGAATGTGAAAGAATATTTAAGTCAATGGGCTTTACTGTTGAGGATTACAGCGAGATTGTAACAGATTATGAGTGCTTTGAATCGCTTAATATTCCTAAGCATCATCCGGCACGTGATATGCAGGATACATATTATCTTACTAACGGTCAGCTTTTAAAGAGCCAGACTTCTGCCGCCCAAAACGCTATTTATAAGAAGTACAGAGATGCGCTTGTTAATGACGGTGTACCTATTAAGGCTATTTTCCCCGGCAGATGCTTTAGAAATGAAGCGACGGACGCTTGCCACGAAAATACATTCTTCCAAATGGAAGGCGTTATGGTTGATAAGAATATTTCTATTTCAAATCTTATTTACTTTATGAAAACTATGCTTTCAGAGGTATTCCAAAAGGATATTAAGGTTAGACTTCGTCCGGGCTTCTTCCCGTTTGTAGAGCCGGGCTTTGAACTTGATATCAGTTGCCTTATCTGCGGTGGCGAAGGCTGTCCGAGCTGTAAGCACAGCGGCTGGCTTGAACTTTGCCCTTGCGGAATGATTCATCCTGAGGTTCTTAAAGCAGGCGGAATTGACCCTGATGAATATACAGGCTTTGCATTTGGCTTAGGTCTTACAAGGCTTGTTATGATGAAATACGGAATTAAAGACATTCGTGATTTAAACAGCGGTAGCTTGAAAACATTATCGCAGTTTACTGACGACGAAAATTAAGAGGGGAGGAATTAAATATGTTTTTATCAATGAATTGGATTTCAGACTTTGTTGATTTTACAGGTCTTGATAAGGTTGACCTTATCCATCGTTTCTCTCTTTCCACCGCAGAGGTTGAAAACGAGATTTTCTTCAAGGGTTCGGATATCAGCGGCATCGTTGTTGCTGAAATTAAATCTGTAGAAAATCACCCTGATTCAAAAAAACTTCATCTTCTTAAGGTTGATGCAGGTGACGGCGAGCTTACAGACGTTGTTTGCGGCGCACCTAACGTAAGAGTAGGTCTTAAAACCGCTTTTGCAAAGGTTGGTGCTAAAATCGGCGATATAGAGATTGCACCGAGAAAGCTTGCAGGCTTTATCTCAAACGGTATGTGTTGCAGTGAAAACGAAATCGGTATTTCTGACGATAACAGCGGTATTATGGAAATTACAGACGATTTGCCCAACGGTACCGATATTAAAGAAGCATATCAGGTTGACGATATCATTTTTGAGGTTGATAATAAATCTCTTACAAACCGTCCCGACCTTTGGGGTCATTACGGTATTGCCCGTGAATTTGCCGCTCTTGCAGGCAGAGAACTTAAACCGCTTGAAACCGTTGATTTAACTCAATATAATAATTTACCTAAGGTTGATATGAAAATTGAGGACCCGCTTTGCCAAAGATATTCTTGCCTTCAGGTTGAAAATATTAACACAAGCGTATCTCCCGTTAATATGCGTATCCGTCTTTTCTATTGCGGAATGAGAGCTATTAACTTCCTTGCCGACCTTACCAATTACCTTATGCTTGAAATGGGTCAGCCTATGCATGCATTTGATTCTCGCAAGGTTGAAAAGATTAGAATTAAACGTTTTGATACTCCTTTCACTTTCCAAACTCTTGACGGTGTTGAAAGAAATATAGATGAAAATACACTTATGATTTGCAACGATAATACGCCTGTTGCAATTGCAGGTATTATGGGCGGTCTTGACAGCGAAATTGTTGATGATACCCATACTCTTACTCTTGAATCTGCAACGTTTAATGCCGTTTCAATCCGTAAGTCAACAGTTCGCCTTGCTCACAGAACAGACGCTTCAATGAGATATGAAAAGTGCCTTGACCCTGAAATGACAGTTCCTGCCATTGCCCGTTTTGTTAAGCTTATGACTGACGTTGATAAGGACGTTAAGGTTGTATCATCTCTTACAGATGAATATGCTTTTCATTATGATACTGTTGAGCTTGACTTTGATAAGGCATTTGTTGATAAATATACAGGTATTGAAATTGACAACGATACCATTATTTCAACTCTTTCTTCATTAGGCTTTGACGCTAAGGTTGATAACGATAATTTTAGCGTGGTTGTTCCAAGCTGGAGAGCTACCAAAGATGTTACAATCAAAGCTGATATTATCGAGGAAATTACAAGAATTTACGGATATGATAATTTTGCAATTCATACCGCCGTTGCTCCTCTTTATCCTGTTCGTCCCACTATCGAAAAGACAGATGAGGATAAGATTAAGGACATTCTTGTAAATCATTTCAATCTTCACGAACTTCATTCTTACGTTTGGGCTTATTATGACGAATATAAAGCTCTCGGCATCGAAGTTGAGGATAATATTAAGCTTGTTAATGCGACAAATCCTAATATTGAAACTATTCGTAACTCAATAGTTCCGACTCAGCTTTGCCAGGTTAAATATAATACCTCTTATGCGCCTGATTTTGGCGTGTTCGAGATTGGCAGAGTTGCTAAGGGCCTTAAGAGTGATGGTCTTGTTGATGAGTATAAAATGCTTGCAATTACTCTCTTTAGCAAAACAAAGAATGTTGAAAAGCTTTATTTTGAACTTCGTGATATGCTTGCAACATTAACCGATAATATTAAGCATAAATCACTTGATTTTGCCCCTGCTGCTCAGTCTCATTCTTATGAGCATCCGAGAAATCTTAATAAGATTATTTGTGACGGAGTTGACCTCGGTACTATCGGTATCGTTCACCCTGTTGTGTCAAAGAAACTTGATAAAAAGGCTTCAATCGTATTTGCTGAAATTGATGTTCAAGCATTTGCGCAAGTTGCTAACAATAGCATTACTTATGAAGAGCCGTCAAAATATCCTGCAATTGAAATCGACCTTTCATTCGTAACAGATAAGTTCGCACCTATCAAGTCTGCTATCGCAGCTGCTAAGAGCAAGCTTGTTAAGAATATTGAGGTTGTTGATACTTATACCGACGGCGATACCAAGTCAATCACGACTCGTATAACATTCTCTCATCCTGAAAAAACTCTCACCCGTGAAGAAGTTATGGATATTGTTAATACTGTTATCGATAAACTTGATTCACAAGGCATTAAACTTAAAAAGTAATGTTTCAAATAAAAATCCCCGAAGATTTATTTTCTTCGGGGATTTTTTTGCTTAAATATATTTTTTTACTTGCCGGAAAAATAATATTAATATTCAAGCTTTAATATCATATTAAGTACATTGATTGCCGAACGTTCAAGCTCGCCTCTTGTTATTCCGTTTTTAAGCCCGATAGTTTCCAAAAGGGAATTGTCAGGCTTATATTTTTTCTCCGTTCTCTTAAATGAGCCGGGCATATAAACGTCAACCTGCGAGCGAACACGATAAGCGTTATCACGAAGATTGGGAAATTCATGGCTTGCGGAGTGCTTCATCCACCAATCGGTCATAACACAGCCGTCAAAGCCCCATTCCTTTCTTAAAACTGTGGTGGCAAGGTCGTAGTTATAATGACTCCAAACTCCGTTGATTTTGTTGTAGCTCGTCATAATATTTAAAGGTTTAGCCTCTTTTACGCAAATTTCAAAGCCTTTAAGATATATTTCACGAAGTGCACGCTGAGATACAATGGAGTTATTAATCGTTCTACTCGATTCCTGATTATTGCACGCAAAATGCTTAGGACAAGCCGAGCCGCCGCTTGACTGAATACCTCTGACAAAAGCCGCTGCCATTTTACCTGTAAGAAGTGGGTCTTCACTGAAATATTCAAAGTTTCTGCCGCATAGCGGATTTCTGTGAATATTCATTCCCGGTGCCAAAAGCACATTTGAGCCTGCATTTTTAAGCTCTTTGCCCATTTCAGAACAAAGTTCTTCAACAAGTCGTGTATTAAATGTGCTTGCAAGTGCCGTTCCGCATGGCAGCAGAGAGGTGTATTTTCTTATTCTTATTCCTGCCGGTCCGTCGGTAGTAATAACGGCAGGTACGCCTTTTTTGTTGAGTTCAGGGATAATTCCGCCAAAAGCGCCTGCATTGCCTGCAACGCCGTAGCTGCTGTCCATTCCGCCCTCTCCACGTGTGAGCGCTTCTAATTCTTGATTTGTTAAGCTTGATATAAATTTTTCAACGCTGATTTCTCCCGATTTAACTTGGGAAAAATTGTAATTATGAACAACGTGACCGATTTCCTTAGGAAGATTATCAAGTATTCTTTTGCGAAGATACGGCTTTTCCGGCTTGAGTGCAACCTTTTTGGGAATGAATGAACCGTTGACTTTAAACGCAACAATTCTGTCCATATACTCCTTTGGAGCGCAAACGGCTTCAAGCTCCTCTAAAACCCTGTCCTCCTTTAGCTCAAAAGAGCCTGCCTCATCCACGTCTCTTACATTTTCGCCGATAAAGAATTTATATTCGCCCTTTTCCATAATGTAAGAATATTTATGCCCCGTAGCACCCGTATCGTCAAATGAAGCGAGTAGATAAACAGGTACTTCAAGAGTGATTTTTTGACTTTCCTTTGGTTCAAGATTAATTGTTTTGTCAAATGCAACAAGGCTCATAACAGGCTTTGAAAGCGTACCCTGCGGTGCATTTGCATAAAGTTCGACCACTTCTTTTCCTGCTACATCGCCGATATTCGTAATCCTAACTTCAACCTTAATTTTGTCATTGTCAGCCTTGAAATCCAAAACCTCAATATCAAAATTAGTATAGCTTAAACCGTAACCAAACGGAAACAGCGCCTTTTCCTTAGAAAAAGTTTCAAAATATCTGTAACCTACAAATATATCCTCAACATAGGTGTTAAATAGCTTGTTGCCGAAATGCATTGCACTTGGATAATCTTCATATCTTACAGCAACCGTATCTGTAAGCCTGCCTGATGGATTAACTCTGCCGAAAAGCACGTCTGCAATAGCATTACCGCTTTCCATTCCGCCTTGCCAAGCGTAAATTATACCTCTAAGCCTTTCCTCATAGTCAAGTACCCACTGCATATCAATAATGTTGCCGCAGTCAAGCAAAACAGTAACATTGCTGAAATGATTGCAAACATTGTCTAATAGAGTACGCTCCTCATCGGTAAGGTAGTAACTGCCTTTGGTAAGGGTGTTTTCTCTGTCCTCACCTGCGGCACGACCGATAACAACGAGTGCAACGTCGCTTTCTTCACTTGCTCTTTCAATCATTTTATCATCAAGGCTCGGCTCTTCAAAATTCATAGGCCAATGACCCCAAAAGCCGTGAGGTGCAGGATTGTTTTTAGTGAAATCCTTGTAATATTCCAAAAGCCATTCGTTAACGTGGCCACCCGCATTTTTTATTCCGTCAATAACGTTTACAAAGTATGGAGCATTAACGTCGCCGCCGCTGCCGTAGCCGACATAGAAATAATCAAGTTGGCATCTGCCGAAAACAGAAATTTTTGTATCAAGCTTATAGGGCAGGGCATTATTGTTTTTTAAAAGTACAATACCTTCTGCCGCCGCTTTTCTTGTAAGGGCGGGCATATTGCCGAATATATCTCTTTCGCCTTCAGCCTTAACTTCAAGCTGAGATACTCCGCCGCTTGAAATTCTTTCAGATAATGTCGATACGAATTTATCGATTTTGTGTTTAAACTTCATAGTCTTTCCCCTTAAAAATAATAAAATTATTTCAATTTTTATTATACAATATCATATTTTCAATGTCTATATTTTTGTATAAATTTTCATAATGTGAACATAATATCCTTGAAAACATAATGAAAAATAAGTGGAGGAATTCTTATGAGTTTTATCAAAAAAACAGTGTCAGCGTTTCTTTGTGCTGTTTTGGTTGCTTCAAGCGTTCTTGTCTTTGCCGCTTGCGGTAAAAACAACAATAATAATACTGAAAACAGCACAACAAAGTCAAACAATGCAAACGTCACGGTAAGATATCTTAATTTCAAGCCGGAGGTTGCCGATGTTTATAAAAAAATTGCCGATGAATATGAAAAGGAAACCGGTGTTAAGGTAATAGTTGAAACTGCTGCAAATAATGAATACGAATCAACACTCACTGCAAAAATGTCAACCAAGAGCGCACCTACGTTATTCCAAATCAACGGCCCTAAGGGTTATGCGAATTGGAAGGATTATTGTGCCGACTTGTCCGACAGTAAACTTTATAAGCACTTGAAAGATAAATCGCTTGCAGTTACCTCAAAAGACGGCAAGGTTTACGGTATTCCCTATGTTGTTGAGGGGTACGGAATTATTTATAACAAAGCAATAACCGATAAGTATTTTGAACTTGATAACAAAAATACGGATTTTAAATCAATGGATGATATCAATTCCTTTGAAAAATTAAAGGCTCTTGTTGAGGATATGCAAAAAAATAAATCAGCGCTCGGTATTGACGGTGTTTTTGCTTCAACCTCACTTAAAGCAGGAGAAAATTGGCGCTACCAAACTCACCTTGCAAATGTGCCGATTTATTATGAATTTACTAAAAATAAGATTGATTTAACATCAAACGATACTTCAAAAATCACCTTTGAATATGCTCAAAATTATAAAAATATATTTGACCTCTACCTTGATAATTCAACTATAGAAAAAGGAAAAACAGGCACTAAAACAGTCACGGATTCTATGGCTGAATTTGCTACTGAAAAATGTGCTATGGTGCAAAACGGCAATTGGGCTTGGAGCCAAATAAGCAAGGTGTCAGGCAATAAGGTTGAAGAAAACAATGTTAAGTTCTTGCCGATTTATACAGGCGTTAAAGGTGAAGAAACACAAGGCCTTTGCATCGGTACGGAAAATTACTACGCAGTCAATTCAAAGGCAAGTCAGGCTGAGCAAAAGGCGGCGAATGATTTTATCTATTGGCTTTATTCAAGCGAAAAGGGTAAGAAATTTGTAACAGATGACCTTGGTTTTATTGCTCCCTTTGATACCTTTAATGACGACGAAGTGCCAAACGACCCGCTTGCAAAAGAAATAAACAATTGGATGAATAAGCAAAGCATTACTACAATTCCTTGGTATTTCACCGTTTTTCCGTCCCAAACTTTTAAGGATAATTTTGGCTCATCACTTTTAAAATATGCTCAGGGCAATAAATCATGGGATGAGGTTAAATCTGACGTAGTTAAGGATTGGGAAAAGGAAGCAAACGCTTCAAAATCATAAAATATTACTTCTTTAGGCAGGGCTTCCTGCCGTACATATCAAGTGAAAAGAGGTTTGTTATGAAACGAAGTATTAAAAAATACGCTCCCATATTTTTATTGCCTGTAACAATAGCGTTTTTATTTGCTTTTGCCGTTCCGTTTGTTATGGGCGTCGGTCTTTCTTTTGCGGATTTTACAACTGTAACTGATGCAAAATGGGTAGGCTTTCAAAATTATATTGACGCTTTTACATCATCAAGTGATTTTCTTCATTCGTTAGGTTTTACTGTTTTGTTTTCAGTAGTAAGCATTATAACGATCAATGTTTTCTCGTTTATTTTGGCACTTCTTTTAACTCGTGGTATAAGAGGTACTAATCTTTTTCGCTCTGTCTTTTTTATGCCTAATCTTATCGGCGGAATAGTTCTCGGCTATATTTGGAATTTGCTTATTAATGCTGTTCTTTCCTCTTTTGGAGTTGATATAACATATAAGGCTGAATACGGCTTTTGGGGACTTGTTATTCTTACGAATTGGCAGCTTATCGGATATATGATGGTAATTTATGTTGCAGGGCTTCAAAATGTTCCTAATGATTTGATTGAAGCCGCTCAAATTGATGGTGCATCACCGCTAAAAACTCTTTTCTCGGTTAAAATTCCTATGGTTATGCCGTCTGTTACCATTTGCATGTTTTTAACCCTTACAAATTCATTTAAAATGTTTGACCAAAATCTGGCGCTGACAGCCGGCGCACCCGAAAGGGAAACGGAAATGATTGCCCTTAATATTTATAATACATTTTATGGCAGAGTAGGTTGGCAGGGTGTAGGCCAGGCAAAGGCGGTTATATTTTTTGTAATTGTCGGTATATTGGCATTTTTGCAGCTTAAAATAACAAGCAGTAAAGAGGTGAACGCTTGATGAAAAAATCTAAAAGAGTAGGGAATAATGTTGTTTTTTTTGTTCTGCTTACATTAAGCGTGCTGTTTTTAGTGCCGATAATTATTGTGGTTATTAATTCGTTTAAATCTCGAATTTATATTTCAAGTCAACCGCTTAAATTGCCAAATGCCGAAACTTTTGTTGCTCTTGAAAACTATATTAACGGCGTTACATCGTCTGATTTTTTCTCGGCTTTTTTACGCTCCCTTTTTATTACTGTTGTAAGCGTTATATTAATAGTTCTCTTTGCTTCAATGGCGGCTTGGTATATCGTCAGGTCAAATTCAAAAATAACAAAAGGGATTTATTATATGCTTGTTTTCAGTATGATTGTTCCTTTCCAAATGGTTATGTATACAATGACGTATGTTACAAACCGTGCAAATCTTGATAATGTTTTCGGCATAACCTTTGTCTATCTCGGTTTTGGTGCAGGACTTTCCGTCTTTATGCTTTGCGGCTTTATTAAAAGTATTCCCCTGGAAATAGAAGAAGCGGCAATGATAGACGGCGCATCTCCCATTCAAGCTTTTTTTACTGTTGTTTTTCCTATGCTTAAACCCACGGCAATCACGGTTGCAATACTCAATACCATGTGGATTTGGAACGATTATCTTTTGCCTTATCTTGTTTTAGGCTCTGATAAAAAAACAATCCCCGTTGCCATTCAGCTTGCAATGCAGGGCGCGTACGGCTCAACCGATTACGGCGGCTTTATGGCAATGCTTGTGCTTGCGATTGTGCCAATAATTATTTTCTATATTTTTTGCCAAAAATATATTATAAAGGGCGTTGTTGCAGGCGCAGTTAAAGGATAATTTAAAGGAGTTTTTTCAGTGGCGTCAATTACCTTAAATCATATAGTAAAAACCTTTGATGACGGTGTAACCGTTATCCCTGACTTAAATCTTGAAATTAAAGACAAGGAATTTGTTATATTTGTAGGTCCGTCCGGCTGCGGCAAATCGACAACACTTCGTATGATAGCCGGGCTTGAGGATATTTCTTCGGGTGAACTTATTATAGGCGGTAAAACGGTAAATAATATTCCGCCGAAAGACAGGGATATTGCGATGGTTTTTCAAAGCTATGCGCTGTATCCTCATATGACTGTTTATAAAAATATGGCATTTGCGCTTAAACTTCGCAAAGAACCTAAGGATGTTATAGATAAAAAGGTCAGGCAGGCGGCAAAAATTCTCGAACTTGAGCCGTATTTAAATCGTAAGCCAAAGGCACTTTCCGGCGGTCAAAGGCAAAGAGTCGCACTCGGCAGGGCAATGGTAAGAAATCCTTGCGTATTTTTGCTTGATGAACCGCTTTCTAATCTTGATGCAAAGCTTCGCACCCAAATGCGCTCTCAAATTGCACTGCTTCATAAAAGGCTTGAAACAACATTTATTTATGTAACCCATGACCAAACGGAAGCTATGACTATGGCAGACAGAATAGTTGTAATGAAAGACGGCGTCGTTCAACAATTTGATACTCCGTCAAATTTGTATAATCACCCTTGTAATATGTTCGTAGCAGGTTTTATAGGTACGCCTCAAATGAATTTTATCGACGCAACAATAATTACTTGTTCAGGAGAGCTTTGCGCACTTGTTGACGATATTACCGTCCCTCTTCCTTTGCGAATGCAGGAAAATGAGAATGTAAAAAAATATGTTGGCAAGCCTATTGTTTACGGTATGAGATGTGAGGATATGCATATAAATTCAAGTTATGCACTTGAAAACAAGCAAAATGAAATTACACTCAAAGCCGACTTGGCGGAAATGATGGGCAGTGAGGTCTATATCTATTCATCAATTAACGATAAAGAAATAATTGCCAAGGTCAGAAGTGATACAAATATTTCCTCAGGCGACAGCGTTAAACTTTATATCGACACGGAAAAAGTTCATTTATTCGACCCTGAAAGCGAACTTCTGATTTGTGACTGAAAAGGACTGAACAAAATGCTTAATGAAAGAGCAAGCGGCGTGCTGCTTCATATTTCATCTCTGCCGTCAAAATACGGAATAGGTTGCTTTGATAAATGCGCTTATGATTTTGTCGATTTTTTGCAAGCAGCAGGTCAAACCTATTGGCAGATTTTGCCGCTTTGCCCGACAACAATAGGCGACTCACCTTATCAAAGTATTTCCACCTTTGCGCTTAACGAGTATTTTATTGATTTAGATGCCCTGTGCCGTCTTGAATTGCTGAAAAAAGAAGAGTTTGAAGATATAGAATGGTTTAAAGATAAAAACAAGGTGGATTACTCTTTATTATATACAAACAGGCACAGGGTTCTTTATAAAGCATTTGACCGATTTAAACGCAATATCCCAAACGATTTTAATTTGTTTTGTAAAGAAAATCTTTCTTGGCTTGGTGATTATTCGCTTTTTTGTGCTGTTAAGGATTATTTCGGCGCAGAACCTTTTTATTATTGGAATGATGATATTAAATATCGTGAAATATTTGCCGTAGAGGAATTTAAAGAGATATGTAAAGACAGAATTCTTTATTATAAAATGATTCAGTATTTTCTTTTTTCGCAGTGGCAGGCAATTAAGAAATATGCTAATAAACGAGGAATATCAATAATAGGGGATATGCCAATTTATGTCGCAAATGACAGTGCAGATGTATGGGCAAATAAGGAAATTTTTAAACTTAATCCTGAATTAAAAGCAAGCGAACTTGCAGGATGTCCGCCAGACTGCTTTTCACCTGACGGACAGCTTTGGGGGAATCCCGTATATGATTGGAAAAAACTTAAAAAGCAAAAGTATTCTTGGTGGATTGAAAGACTTAATCAAAGTTTCAAAATTTACGATATAGTTCGTATCGACCACTTTCGAGGCTTTGAATCATATTACAGCGTAAAAGCAGGCAGTAATACGGCACGCAAGGGCTTGTGGCACAAGGGCGGCGGAAAATCATTTTTTGACGCTTTGCCTAAGGAATTTAAGAATAAGATTATCGCTGAAAATCTCGGATTTTTAACGAAAGAGGTTGATGAACTTCTTAAATATACAGGCTTTCCGGGTATGAAAGTGCTTCAGTTCTCCTTTGATTCAAGGGATGATAACGGTAAATCATTGCCTGACGATTTTGAAAAAAATAACGTTGTTTATACAGGTACTCACGACAATGATACTGTTTTGGGTTGGTGCAATACTGCCGATAAAAAAGATGTGGCTTATGCTATGCGCTATCTTGGAGCAAAGGATAAATTTGATTTAGTCGATAAAATGAATGAGTGCGCTATGAATTCAAACGCAAATACTTGTATTTTGACTATGCAAGATTTGCTTTGTTTAGGCAGCGAGGCACGTATGAACACCCCGTCAACAATGGGAGAAAATTGGAAATGGCGAATGAGTAAAGATGATTTAACCTCATCTCTTGCAAATAAACTTTTAGATATTACTAAGAAAAGCGGAAGGTGTGTTAATGGATAATATTAAAGAAAAATTAGAACTTTTGGCTTTTGGAAAATATAATAAAAATGTTAATAATCTCACAGTCGGTGAACTTTATGACGTTCTGGGAACGCTTGTGATATCAAACATTTCACCCGATTGGCAAAAAAGTATGACAGAACATATTAATTCTCGACGTGCCTATTATTTCAGCGCCGAATTTCTTGTAGGGCAACCTGTTTATAAAAACTTGATGTGCCTTGATATCGAATCTCAAATCGAAGAGGCACTGTCAGGCTTTGAACGTTCGCTTAAGGAATTTGAAACATTGCCCGACGAGCCTCTCGGTAACGGAGGTTTAGGCAGGCTTGCCGCTTGTTTTTTGGACAGCGCCGCAAATCTTAATGTGGCGCTTGACGGCTACGGTATTAAGTATCGTTTCGGCCTTTTTAAGCAAGAAATTGAAAACGGTTTCCAAATTGAAAAGATATATAATTCTTTTGAATATAATGACCCTTGGTGCGTACCTTGCAAAGGTGATAAGGTTAAGGTCAGTTTTGGTGACGGCGACGTCTGGGCAGTGCCTTATGATATGCCGATTATATCTTTTAAAACTCGTAAATTTTCAACTCTGCGCCTTTGGCAGTGCGAAAGCATAAATGAATTTGATTTTGCACTGTTCAGTGAGCAAAAGTATACAAAATCACTTGAAGAAAAAAATAATGCAGAGAATATTTCAAGACTACTATATCCAAACGATTCAACATTAGAAGGCAAAAAACTCAGATTTAAACAGCAGTATTTTTTTACAAGTGCTTCATTGCAGGATATTATTAAGAAATATAAAAAATACCAATGTGACGATTATAATCATTTTTCGCAATATATTACAATTCAGCTTAATGATACTCATCCTGTTGTCGCAATCCCCGAACTTATAAGACTTCTTACTCTTGACGGTTGCGATTTTGACTACGCACTTAATATCTGCCGTGATGTTTTTAATTATACAAATCATACAATTATGCCGGAAGCTCTTGAAAAATGGGATTTAAAGCTAATTGACGGCATTTGCCCTGATATTGCGAGAATTATCATCGGTATTGATAAAAGGCAGTCAGAGGAGCTTTCAAAAGGCAATTTTGATAAACCGAATATGCAAATCATTCAAGACGGCACTGTTAATATGGCGTATCTTGCCTGCTATGTATGTAAATATATCAACGGAGTAGCCGAACTTCACACAAAGCTTTTGAAACAAAGCGTATTACCATCATTTTCCGAAATCTATCCCGATAAATTTCAAAATAAAACAAACGGAATTACTCAACGAAGGTTTCTTCGCCTTTGCAATCCTGAATACAGTGCTCTTATTACCGAACTTTTGGGAAGTGATGAGTGGATTAACGATTTATCCCGATTAAAAGAGCTTGAAAAATTTGCTCAAAATAAAGATGTTTTAGAGAGATTTATCGAAATTAAAAAAGAAAACAAAAAGAAACTTGCAAGCTATATTCGTTTAAAAGACGGCGACTCTTTTTCACCCGATTTTATTGTTGACTCCCAAATAAAAAGGCTTCACGAGTATAAACGTCAGCTTTTGAATATTCTTGTTATTCTTGAACTTTATTTTGAAATTAAGGAAAAAAGTTTAAATGATTTTACCCCGACCGTATTCATTTTCGGCGCAAAGGCGGCGCCGGGTTATGACAGGGCAAAGGGGATAATTAAGCTTATTAATGAGGTCAAAAGGCTTGTTGAAGCTGACGAATACGTAAGTTGTTTTATTAAAATTATTTTTGTGAGCGATTACAGCATTTCTTATGCAGAAAAAATAATTCCTGCCTCCGATGTGTCAGAGCAAATTTCAACGGCAGGCACGGAAGCGTCAGGAACAGGCAATATGAAATTTATGCTAAACGGTGCTGTCACCCTTGGTACTTTTGATGGTGCGAATATTGAAATAGTTGAAAGAGCAGGGGAGGAAAATAATTATATTTTCGGTGCAAGGGTAGAGGAAATTAATAAAATAAAAGACGCCTATGAACCAGAGAAAATTTATAATTCAAATCCTAAGGTTAAAAGATGCCTTGATACTCTTGTTGACGGAACGTTGAGTGATAATAATACGGGTATCTTTAGAGAGCTGTATAACTCTCTATTAGAGGGCGCATCTTGGCATAAGGCGGATAATTATTATCTTTTGCTTGATTTTGAGCCATTTTTGAAGGCTAAGCTTAGACTTAATCTTGATTATAAGGATAAATATGCCTTTGCTGAAAAATGCTTTAGAAATACCTGTGCCGCAGGATTCTTTTCGTCTGACAGAACAATAGAGGATTATTCAAAGAATATATGGAAAATCAATAAGCTGTAAAAAAATAATGGGTTACCTTATATTTGGTAACCCATTGTAAATTTTTATTTTGTTTTAACCTTTTCGTCTTTTAATTTGTTGTGATAATCTTTTGTTTCCTTAGCAAGCGAGCCGGAAAGAGCAATCAAGCCTATAAGGTTTGGTATCGCCATAAGTCCGTTTGCAATGTCTGAAAAGCTCCAAACAACACCTAACGTTGCCGTTGCGCCTACATAAGTTAAAAGTGAAAATACAACTCTGTAAATATAGCAGAAAATAGGCTTTTTGAAAAGGAATTCAAGCGCCTTTTCTCCGTTGTATTCCCACCCTAAGATAGTTGAAAAAGCGAAAAGGATAATGCTGATTGTTACAAATACAGCTCCTGCTTTGCCAAGTGCCGTTTCAAATGCGGCAATAGTAAGTTCTGCCCCCTCAAGCATTTTGCCATCGGCATTTGTTGTGCCGAGTACACCGCTTGAAGCAATTGCAAGACCTGTGATTGTGCAAACAATAATTGTATCAATAAATGTGCCGCACATGTTTATAAAGCCTTGCTTTACGTGGTGGTCAGAGGTAGCAGATGCCGCTGAAATTGCCGCACTTCCAAGACCTGCTTCGTTTGAAAAAACGCCTCTTGCAATACCGTAACGCATAGAGTTCATCATGCTTGCCGTAACCGTGCCGACAAGACCGCCCGCAATTGGTTTAGCACCGAATGCCATTGAAAAGATATTTGCAATTCCGTCAGGAACATTCTTGTAATTAATGCAAACTACAAGTATGCCTGCAATCATATAAAATACTGCCATGGCAGGAACAAGTACGCTTGATACCTTTGAAATTGATTTGATACCGCCTATAACAACAGCGCCGACACATATAACGAGTATAATTCCCACAATCCATTTAGGCACATTAAATGTGGAGCTTACAGCAGTAGTGATTGAATTTCCCTGCGCAGAGTTGCCTATGCCAAATGAAGCCATAAGAGTAAATATAGCAAACATTACTGCAAGAAATGAGCCGATTTTCTTGTTTTTAAGACCGTATTTGAGCGTATACATCGGTCCGCCGCACATTTCGCCTTTTTCATTTACTCTCCTGTATTTTCCTGCAAGAGCGCATTCTGCATATTTTGTTGAAATACCGAAAGCCGCTGAAATCCACATCCATACAAGAGCACCCGGTCCGCCGAGCACCATAGCCGTTGCAACACCCACAATGTTACCCGTGCCGACAGTAGCGGCAAGAGCCGTCATAAGTGCTGAAAACGGTGAAATGTCACCCTCGCCGTCCTTTTTTCTTGACTCCTTGCTGAAAAGCTTTTTAAGCGAAGAACCGAGATTTCTCCAAGGCAAAAATCTGAGCCTTAATGTCAAAAATATACCTGTTCCGACAAGAAAAACAAGCATTACAGGTCCCCAAACAAAGTTGTTTACTTTGTTTACTATCTCAGTAAATTTATCCATTTAGCGCCACCCTTTTAAATAAAAATATTTTATATAATACCATATTTTTAAGCGCATATCAAGAAAAAAATTATTTTAATCGGACGGCATTGTTACATTGTAAAGACGACCGCAGGTCGCCCCTACGGTGATTTTTCTAATTTTAGATAGCTTAAAATGATAATGTTATCGTAGCGGCGAACATTGTTCGTCTAAGTTGTTATATAAAAAAGCAATCAATCACTTTTAAGTGTGTTAACTGCTTTTTCTATAAAGCTACATTTCGTTTAAGATTGCTTCTCGTTTTTTCTTGGCTAATTTATTCAGTATTTCGATATATGCTTTATCGAGGAGTTCTTTAAGGATTTCAACAGGTACTTCTCCGTTGGCTTTAACAGAGTTCCAGTGGATTTTATTCATATAATAGCCGGGGATGATATCCTCGTATTCGTTTCTGAAAAACTCGCCGTCAATCGGGTTTAGTTTTAATGTGATGTATTTAAGTTTGTTTTCACTGTTATAACAAAGTGCAACAAACATTTTGTCATCAATTTTATATCTTTCCCAGTTCCATTCTTCTTTGAAGTCTTTGGTAACACCGGCTTTGCTCATTAGGTATTCGTCTATAAAGTTGTAGTTCATAATAGATTCCTTTCGGAAAATTATTATAGTTTATGGCTCCCTTGCAAAGGGAGCTGTCAACTTGTTGACTGAGGGATTGGCAAGCGACTACATGTCGCCCCTACAATATAAATCCCTCCGATTGCTTTCGCAATCACCTCCCTTTGCAAGGGAGGCTTAATAGGTTTAATTATTATAAAATATAATTTATCTTATAAATTATAAAGCTTTTTTGCGTTTTCGTTTGTGATATTTAAAAGCTCTTGTGCGTCTATGCCTAAAAGCGAGCCGATTTTTTCTGCAATATACGGAATATAGTGCGAATCGTTGCGCTTGCCTCTCATCGGGGTAGGGGCAAGGTATGGGCAATCGGTTTCAAGCACAAGGCGCTCAATCGGTATCTCTTTTGCGACCTCAAGGCTTTTTCTTGCATTGTTAAAGGTGACAACTCCGTTTAAACCGATATATATACCGAGTTTAATGATTTCTCTTGCCATTTCTTTTGAACCCGAAAAGCAATGAACAACTCCCTTAGGCTTTGTTTCTCTAAGAATATCAAGTGTATCGCCGTGAGCGTCCCTGTCGTGAACAATTATCGGCATATCAAGCTTTTTTGCAAGGTCAATTTGCGCTTTGAAAAACTTTTTCTGTTCCTCTTTGCTTGAATCCATCCAGTAATAATCAAGTCCTATTTCGCCGATTGCAACGCATTTATCGTTTTTTGCAAATTTTTCAATGACTTTTAAATCATCAAGCGTTGCACCCTTTAAATTTTCGGGGTGAAAGCCTGCGGCAAAATACATATAATCATATTTTTGCGCAAGGTCAAAATTAAATTGAGTTGAATCTATGTCACATCCGCAGCTGACAACTAAAGAAACACCCTGACTTTGAAGATTATTTAATAATTCCTCTCTGTCAGGGTCAAATTTACTGTCGTCATAGTGGGAATGCGTATCAAAAATATTGTGATACATTTATATTCCTACCGTTTCTTATCTTATTTTAGTACCTTCCGGCATACCGTCAACGAAAAGCACCTTGACGTCATTTTCGCTTACATCACCTGCAAGAAGCATACCGTTGCTCATTTCGCCGCAAAGCTTTGCAGGCTTAAGGTTTGCAACAATAATAACGCTCTTGCCGATTAAATCTTCAGGCTTGTACCAAGGAGCAATACCGGAAACAATTTGCCTAAGTTCGCCCGAACCGTCATTAACCTGTAATTTGAGAAGCTTTTTAGCTTTCTTTATAGGCTCACATTGCTCAATCTTTGCAACTCTAAGCTCAACTTTTGCAAAATCGTCAAATTGAATTTGAGCAAGACCTTCAATTTCAGGCTTAGCCGCAGCCTCTTCCTTTGCGTTTTCCTTTTGCTTTTCAGCAATCTCGGTAAGCATCTTTTCAGCGTCAATTCTTGCAAAGAGTGCTTTGGCTTCTCCTACTTTAGTGCCGGGCTTAAGCGCTCCGAACTCCTTAAGTGAATCGTAATCCTTAATATCGCAGTTCATCTGCTCAAAGATTTTTTCGCTCGTTTCAGGCATAAACGGTGAAAGAAGTATCGCAATATATCTGATAGCTTCAAGAAGATTGTAAAGAACCGTACCGAGTCTTGATTTTTGGCTTTCGTCCTTTGCAAGAGCCCAAGGAGCAGTTTCGTCAATATATTTGTTAGAGCGCTTTGCAAGATTTAATACAGCCTCAACAGCATCTGCAACTCTGTAAGTTTCAAAGCATTTTTCAACTTTTGCAACTGTATCAAGAGCAAAGGTTTTAAGTTCCTCGTCCTCAACATATTTACATTCAGGCTCATAGCAAGGAGTTTGAACAACACCGTCAAAATACTTGTTTTGCATTGCGATTGTTCTGTTTACAAGATTGCCGAAAGTGTTAGCAAGGTCGCTGTTGTAGCGCTCGATAATCGTTTCATAAGTGATTGAACCGTCGCTTGCATAAGGCATTTCCGATACAAGATAATATCTTACTGCGTCAACACCGAGAAGCTTAACAAGGTCGTCTGCATAAATAACGTTGCCACGTGACTTTGACATCTTGTCCTCGCCAAATAAAAGCCAAGGATGACCGAATACCTGCTTAGGAAGCGGTTCGCCGAGTGCCATAAGCATAATAGGCCAATAAATTGTATGGAATCTCACGATATCCTTACCGATAATGTGAACGTCGGCAGGCCAATATTTTTTATAAAGTTCAGATGAGCCGTCAGGGTCGTAGCCGAGAGCAGTGATATAGTTTGAAAGTGCGTCAATCCAAACATAAATTACGTGCTTATCGTCAAAAGTTACGGGAATACCCCATTTAAAACTTGTACGGCTTACGCAAAGGTCCTGCAAACCGGGCTTAATAAAGTTATTAAGCATTTCCTTTTTACGAGCCTCAGGATAAATGAAGTTTTCATTGTTTTCAATAAATTCCTCAAGCTGCTTTTGATATTTAGAAAGCCTTAAGAAATAAGCCTCCTCCTTAGCAGGCTTTACTTCTCTGCCGCAATCAGGGCACTTGCCGTCAACAAGCTGGCTCTCAGTCCAGAATGATTCGCAAGGTGTGCAATACATACCCTCGTAATGACCCTTGTAAATATCGCCTTGGTCATATAATTTTTTGAAAATCTTTTGAACGATTTTTTCATGGTAAGGGTCGGTAGTCCTGATAAACTTGTCATAGCTTGTGTTTAAAAGGTCGCAAATTTCACGGATTTCGCTCGATACCTTGTCAACATACTCCTTAGAAGTAACGCCGGCTTTTTCTGCATATTCTTCGATTTTTTGACCGTGTTCGTCAGTGCCCGTGAGCATAAATACGTCATATCCCTGAAGCCTTTTATATCTTGCAATAGCGTCTGTCAAAACAATTTCATAGCTGTTGCCGATATGCGGCTTTCTTGAGGTATATGCAATTGCAGTAGTTATATAAAATTTTTCTTTTTCAGCCATTTTGATTTCTCCTTATAATTTATATTAAAGAAGTGATGCGGCACCCTTATCAAGCATAAGAGTTACATCTGTATGGAATTGAAGAACCGAAGCAGGGCATTGCGGTGTAACATCGCCGTCAATAAGTTGCTTGATTGCCTTAGCCTTATTTTCTCCGATAGCAATGATAAGTATTCTCTTAGCCTGCATAATTGAGCCGATACCCATAGTTACTGCGTGAGTAGGAACCTCATCAATTGATTTGAAGAAACGGCTGTTGTCCTTAATTGTGCTTTCTTTAAGTGCTACAACGTGACTCCATCTTTGGAAACTGTCAGACGGCTCATTAAATGCAATGTGACCGTTTGAACCGATACCTAAAAGCTGAATATCAATTCCGCCGGCTTTTTTGATTTTTTCTTCATAAGCTTTGCATTCATCTTCGGGATTTTCAGCATTGCCATTGAGGAAATTAATGTTTTCCTCGGGAATGTTAATGTGATTGAAAAGATTATCATGCATAAAGCGATGATATGAATTTATATCGTTTACGTCAAGCTTGCAATATTCGTCAAGGTTAAAGGTTGTTACCTTGCTGAAATCAACTGCACCCTGCTCATAAAGTTTAATCATATGACCGTAAGGCTTAAGCGGCGTTGAGCCTGTAGCAAGACCAAGTACGCTGTCAGGCTTTGCAAGAACCTGTCCGCACATATAGTTACCTGCCGCAATACCGATTTGCTCTTCGTTATCATACACAAGTACGTTCATATTTGTTTTTCCTCCGTTTTATAAATCGTTATCTAATATATTATAAACTAATTAATTTGTGTGTCAATGTTATTTTTCTTTTTACCAACTTTTTTTATAATAATGTAAATAATATAAAAGGCTAAAGCACCTACTAAAGCACCGATTGTATCAATTGCCCAATCTCTTATTTCACACGAACGCCCGTCAACAAAAATTTGATGAAATTCATCGCTTATTGCATAAAAAGAGGTGAGAGCGCAGGAATAAAGCGGAATAAAACGCTTACTCGATTGATATATTGCATTGCTTGCCAAAAAACACAGACCAACGTATTCTGAAAAATGAGCAAGCTTTCTTACGATAAAATCAGTCACGCTGTTTTTTCCGAAATGATTTATTATCCATTTTACAATAACACTGCTTTGTGCCGCCGATTCGTCAGCCGTTTTCGAGGAAAGCCAAAATATTATTGCCATACAAATAAAAACAAGTGCCCAGCTTATAATTATTGCTGTTAAATTATTTTTCTTCTCTTGTTGCATTTACAAAGCTTACCCTTCCGCTGCCGGGGTGGAACTGAACATTTTTAACTCCGCTTGCCTGAGCATAATATGATGATTCAAATAGCACAGGCCTAATGCTGTAATCTGCTAAAATTGCTGTTTCACATTTATTAGTATTAATGGCAAGTTCTGCGGCAGTTGCGTTTTGTGCTTTTTTTAGTGCAGATATTGCGGCAGGTACTGTTCCTATATAATTGCCGTTAATGATTGTACTTAAAAAATCAAGCGGGCTTTGATTAGTAGCCGTGAATTTATAAAGCGCAATGTCATAATCACCTTTTGACAATGCATTTTGATAATCGCTTTCACTCAATATATTTACCTTTAATGAAAAGCAGATTTTATGTTCATCATCATTGCCGTAAGCTGAAATTGAGCCAACGCCTGCCTGAATACCCTGAACAAGTTCTTTAACTGTATCTTTGTATTCCTCGGTCGCAATAACGTTAAAGCTTGCTTGCGATGCGCCAAGTTCGTTTAATCCCTCTTTCCAAAGCTGCTGCGCTTTGGATATGTTTTGCTTATAAACGGTTGTGCCGATTGCCTTATTTGCCTCGTCTGTTCCTATTTTGCAGCTCGGCGGTGTAAAACTTGTTGCACGGTTTAAATAATCATATTTCTTTGTGTCAATATCCGAAATGCTTAAGCAAACCGCTTGCCTTAATTTGTCATTTGAAAAGATTGTGTTGTTCTTGTTTAATACCATTGCAAGTGTTGCGTCGGTGTAGCTTATTGCGGTTATGTCGCTGTCTTTTAGCTTATCATATTCCTGACCCGTTATATAAGCTGCGTCGTAATAGCCTGATTTAAGATTTTTAGCTGCATCTTCGGTGTTGTCTGTTATTTTTAATGTAATATCAGTTACAGCTGATTTGAAGTCGCCGACGTATTGCTTGTTGTTTTTTAAAATGTATGATGCTTCAAGAATGTTACTGACATAGAACTGACCGTTGAATATTGTATAATCAAGACCTAAACCGTATCTGCCCTTTGTTGCGTTGAAATATTCTTCGTTGCAGGGCATTGCAACGGCTGTTGCAAGAACGTTTAAAAATCCGTCGTCTGCTGATTTAAGATTAATTTCAAGTGTGTAATCGTCAAGTGCCTTCACGCCTAATTTATTTGAACTTAATTTACCTGAATGTATTTTAGATGCATTCACGATATTTGAAATTGATGAGAAAAGGGGAGCGTCGGTATTTTTCTCACACGCTCTTTGGAGTGCAAATACAAAGTCATTAGCGGTTATATCGGGATTAAAGCTTTCGCCCATAAGCTCCTGCGCCTTTGTAAGTTCTTTATTGTCAGAACTCTGCGACGTACTTTTTACGTTCCATTTTGCCCCTTGCCTTAAATGAAATGTATATGTTTTTCCGCCATTGCTTATTTCCCAAGTTTTTGCAACGCCTGCCTGTACCTTGCCGTTGTCATTCACTCTTACAAGTCCTTCAAAGCAATTTTCAACAAGCAAAAATTCATCGGCTGTTTTTGCAATTTGCGGGTCGAAACTTTTAATGTCACCGGAAAAAGGATATATAAAGTCGATTTTATTGTTATTTGATGAGCAACCGGCAAATATTGTAATTGTCAATATAAGACATAAAGCCGTGCAAAATATTTTTTTGATAGTATTTTTCAATTTTGTCACCTGAAAGCTAAATAGTAATGTAATAAATATTTTATAATCTATTTGCAATTATATCAAAGTGTATCTCGTAAATCAATCTAAAAATACTTAAATTAAGTTAATTTTTTGGCACAAATGCGATACACACGGAGCAGTGTATCAAAAACTTTTTAAGATGCGGAAAGTTTTATTAAAAAAAGTGTTGACATATTGTTTTACTTAGTTTATATTATTAAGCATCTTAAAATGGCTTTTTATTGCAAATTATAAATTCTATATTTTTAATTATTGCGTAATATATGTAACGGAAAATTTTGATTTTCAGGTCATAAGCAATAAGCAATTTGCCGTTTACGAATATAAACAAATTACGAAAATAAAACGATCGGAGTGACTCTAATGGTAAATGTTAAGGATGTCCAGCTCGGCACAACAACGAGAAAGAGTTTTGCAAAAATCAATGAGGTTATGAAAATGCCTAACC
>OIZX01000046.1_pt1 | contig 94807 bp, 102 predicted proteins | sample 1588621 | NCBI WGS metagenome assembly OIZX01 (sample SAMN03283276) | human gut metagenome | biome: human-associated habitat; material: feces | host: Homo sapiens | place: Peru | collected 2012 | reverse complement strand
TACGTTTCTCTCCCGCAGCGCCGCCACAACGTGCAAAAAACGGTTGTCGCTGATATAAGGCATGACAAGTTCTGTCGCCAGCCGGACAAATTCCTGCGTCGCCCGCTGTTTTTCATCTGCATTCTCCGGCACATCGCCAAGGATAGCTATATAGCTTTTCGCACTCTCCAGATCGTCCTCCATGGTGGAAAGGAGTGCACGCACGGAAAGCAGCGCCATCCACTCGCTGCTCCCCCTCGGATAGGTGTCCTCGGATACCTTATGAAGATATTCCCGGCATGTCCAGATTGCTGGCATACTGATCGGGTGCTGAAGCTCCTCCACCAGCGTCTGCTGAAGCCTTCCTTCCTTATCCGCATTTTTCAGCACACGCTGCATTTCCTTCGCCTTGCGCGGATAAAACCTGTCCTTTTTCTCCCTCTGACTCATTTTGCCCCTCTCTTTAATACACATTTCATACATGATAAGCCGCAGTGTAACACTGCGGCTCTCATACTTTTTGTCTGTTTTGTTCTGATTATTTTGCTAGCAGCATCATAATATCGTTGCTCCGCGCAATGAACTTCGTCATTGCCTCCGGTGCCAGCGGTGCATGCTGCAGCTTTGCAAGGTCATAGAGCTGTTCGCAGATCGTCTCTACGTTCTCTCCGTCCTTATGCTCGATCACATACTGTACAAGAGGATGATTTGCGTTCAGGATCAGCGTCTCGCCCTCTCCGCCAAAGGCACCCATATCCATGCCGGGCATCGAGTACATCTTCATCATATCCTGCATACGACGCGTCTCCTCAGACAGCGTAATCATGGAGGAAATCTTCTTATTCTTAAGCTTCTCTACCTTGACCGTGATCTTGTCATTCTTGAGCGCCTTCTTCATGATGTCGGCAATCTGCTTTGCCTGCTCGTCAAACTCCTCCTGTGCCTTCTTGGAAGTCTTTGTCTTAAGTGCATCCGTCACATCCGCATCAATTCTCTGGAATTTGATTCCCTCATTCTTGGACTCCAGCTGGGAGACGAAGGGCTGATCTATATTGTGGGTCAGAATGACCGCATCCATCTTCGCCGCCTTGAACATATTGATGTACTGGCTCTGCTGCTGTTCATCCGTTACATAGTAGATGATCTTCTCCTTCTTCTCTTCCTCGGTATTCTCCTCGGAAGCCTCATCTTCCGCCTTGTCCTCTACGACTTCGGCTTCTACCTTGTTGCCGTTCTCGTCTACGGCATTCTCCTTGTTCTCTTCCTCATCCTGAGGCTTGATCTCCAGGCACTCCGGCAGAGTCAGATACTTGCCGTCCAGATTCTTGAAGAGAATGTAATCATTCATCTTCTCACAGAACTTGTCATCCTTCAGACAACCGAATTTGATGAAGGGACTGATATCATCCCAGTACTTGTCGTACTCTTCCTTGTCGGTCTTGCACATACCGGCCAGCTTGTCCGCTACCTTCTTGGTAATGTACTCGGCGATCTTCTTGACAAATCCGTCGTTCTGCAATGCACTTCTGGATACATTCAGCGGCAGATCCGGACAGTCGATGACACCCTTTAACAACAGCAGGAACTCTGGAATGACTTCCTTGATATTATCTGCGATAAATACCTGATTGTTGTACAGCTTGATGGTACCCTCGATGGACTCATACTCCATATTGATCTTCGGGAAGTACAGAATACCCTTCAGATTGAAAGGATAATCCATGTTCAGGTGGATCCAGAACAGAGGCTCCTTGTAATCCTGGAATACCTTGCGGTAGAAGTCCAGATACTCTTCCTTGGTGCACTCGTTGGGGTGCTTGGTCCACAGAGGCTGTGTCTCGTTGATCAGTTCGGGACGCTTTCTGATCTTCAGCTTCTTGGGCTCTTCTGCTGCCTCGGCTTCTGCATTCTCGCCCTCTGTTTTTTCCTTCTTCTCCGGCTCGATCTCTTCGAGGACTTCATCATCGGGAAGCTTTTCCTCTTCCTTGATGATCTGGGTCTCCTTGGTGTTCGCCTTGGACAGATAGATCTCCGTAGGCATGAAAGAACAATACTTCTTCACTACCTCACGAGCCTTATACTCATTACAGAACTCCAGGCAATCCTCATTTAAGAACAGAGTGATAGTCGTACCGACATCGATCTTGTCTCCGTCTTCCATGGAGAACTCGGTGCCGCCGTCACACTCCCAGTGTACTGCCTTGGCGCCATCCTTGTAAGATAACGTATCAATATGTACTTCATCCGCTACCATGAATGCGGAATAGAAGCCCAGTCCGAAATGACCGATGATCTGGTCGGAATTGCTCTTGTCCTTATACTTCTCAATGAAATCCGTAGCACCGGAAAATGCGATCTGGTTGATATACTCTTCCACTTCGTCGGCGGTCATGCCCAGACCGTTATCCTTGAAGGTCAGTGTCTTCTTCTCAGGATCCACGATGACATCCACACGTCCCTTATAACCTTCGGGAAGAGAATATTCTCCCATCATGTCCAGTTTTTTCAGCTTGGTCACAGCATCGCAGCCGTTAGAGATCAGCTCTCTGTAGAAAATGTCGTGATCGGAATACAACCACTTTTTAATAATCGGAAAAATGTTTTCACTGTTGATTGATAAGCTACCGCTTTTTGCTGCCATTTTTACCACATCCTTTTCTATAATTGCACAGTCATGGCTGACTGCTATCTAACTGATTCTAAGTGTAGGACTGCAAAAATAAAAAGTCAAGATAAATTTAGCACTCATTTGAAATGAGTGCTAACAATTGGTTGAAAACCCAGTATTTATCAATGTTTCCGCAATTCTAAAATTTTAATAAAGCGTGTGGTGATCCTAAGAATTACTCCTCCGGGAAATACTTTGCATACACATCAAAAAAGTTATCCGTGGTCACCTGTTCGTCCGTGATCAGAGTGATCTCATCCCACAGCTTATCATTCAGCTGACGCACCAGCGTATTCACGAAGCTGTCATACTCCTGTCCGAAGACTTCCCTTTTCCGTTCCTCTACAATCTTAAGCTTATTGGCATCGGTTTCTTCTCTGTCCAGGGTATTGGTACATTTGATAATATAATATCCTCTTTCGCACTGAATCACCTGGCTCACTTCATCCGTTGCCAGATTGAATGCAGCTTCCTCGTAGGCACTCTCCGCCTCACCCTTACCGAAGGAATAGGTGATTTCGGAATCATCGCTGTATTTAGATGCCAGTTCTGTGAAATCATGCTCTCCGTCCACCGCCATGGCTCTCACCTCACAGGCTTTTTCGTAAGCTTTCTGGATAGAGCTTTCCGAATAGGGTTTTAAATTACCGTCCATATCCGTGGATGCTGTTGCGAAAAAGATCTGCTGCACCGTAATCTTGCGCGCCTCATCATCACTGATCTCCGGATTGATATCCTGAATGATCAGCCGGTAGACCTTATCTGCCATAGCATATTCCCGGTACAGATTTTCCACGATCTCCTCCGTGGCGCCCATGGTCTCGATCTCTGTGTCATTCAGGGAAGAATAATACTCCTGCGCTGCCTGGACAACCTTTGCTTCCTCGGCTTCATCTAACGTGACCTCTTTTTCCTTTGCCAGCAGATACATGGTCTTGATCTGCGCGATCCGAGCCAGTACCGTCTCCTTGACGTTATCCTCCAGTGTCACACCGTTTAAGGAAGTGTTCCAGATCTCCGTTCCGTAGACATTCGCATACTGATTCTGTATCGTAGTCAGATAGATCATGATCTCTGCCTTAGAGCAGGATTCATCTCCGATACGAAAGACCTCGTTTTTCCCGAATCCTGTGGTAAAGACTACTTTCGTGCCGTCATCCCCACCACAGGCGGTCAGCCCCGTCACCATACTTATGCCCAGCAGTCCCGCGATCAATACCGCGGTGATATTACATCTATTTTTAAAAAACATAGCATTTCCTACTTTCTCAAAGTCTCTGAATTCTGATTATACCCTATTTTTATCTTCCATGCTACGTTTTCTTATAAGTTCAGAAAATTCTAAAAATTCTCCGCCAGTCTGTCCTCTGCAGGAAGCTTTTCCACTTTTACCGCACAGACTTTGTATTCCGGGATTCTCGCATATTTATCCAATGCCGCATTCGTCAGGATATTGGCATTGCCATCCGGGAAATGGAACGGCATCCAGGTCTCCTTCTGGGATACTTTATCTCCCACTCTCGCAGTCGTGATCAGGGTCCCTCTCCTGGAGGTAACTTTTACCTTTTCTCCATTTTCAATGCCAAGACGCACTGCATCCTCCGTATTCATCTCGATGAAGGAATGACCTTCCTTCTCCATCAGTCCCGGAGTTTTTCCGGTCATGGCTCTGGTATTGTAATGGTACAGGATGCGTCCCGTCATCATGATAAACGGATATTCCTCATCCGGCAGTTCCGCACTGGGCACATACTCTGCAGGGTAGAACCATCCCAGACCTCTGGAGAACTTACCCACATGCAAAATCGGTGTGCCGGGATGTTTCTTATCCGGGCAGGGCCACTGGATACTCTCACCCTTATCCAGTCTTCTATGGCTGATACCTGCAAAGCTGGGGGTCAGGGACGCGATCTCATCCATGATCTCTTCGGAAGTAAGCTGGGCTTGCGGATATCCCATACGGTTCATCAGGTCGATAAAAATATCGGTATCCAGGCGCATCTCGCCTTCCAGTGTCACCGCTTTACGGACACGCTGTACTCTTCTCTCCGTATTACTGAAGGTGCCTTCCTTCTCCGCATAACTGGTACCGGGCAGAATCACATCCGCATACTGCGCGGTCTCTGTCATGAACAGGTCGGACAGTACCAGGAAATCCAGGCTTTCCAGTGCCTTGCGGATATGATGCTGGTCTGCATCCGTTACGACCGGGTCTTCGCCGAAGATAAAGAGTCCGCGGATCTCCTTACGGATTGCCGCAGGGAATACATCCGTTGCATGTACGCCGGGTTTTCTGTTCAGCTCCACGCCCCATGCTTTTTCAAATTTGGCAATAACCTCAGGATTTGTCACTTTCTGATAACCGGGGAGATCACCGGGCAATGCACCCATATCGCAGGCACCCTGCACGTTATTCTGTCCACGTAAGGGATTCACACCACAGCCGCTGCGTCCTAACTTTCCTACTAACATCGCCATGTTGGACATGGACATAACACCTTCGGTTCCGGTGGAATGTTCTGTTACGCCCAGGCAATAGATGATCGGAGCCTTCTTCGCCTTGGCATACATCAGTGCCGCCTCCCGCAGGTGGTCCGCATCGATATGACAGATCTCGGCTACACGCTCCGGAGTATATTCTTCTACAATCTTTTTCAATTCTTCAAAGCCTTCAGTCCTGGTGCGGATGAATTCTTCGTCTGCCAGTCCCTCATGGATGATCACATTCATCATACCGTTGGCAAATGCAACGTTCGTACCGGGCTTTAATTTCAGATGAATATCTGCCTGTCTGGACAGACCGATATCTCTGGGATCTACCACGATCAGCCGGGTACCCCGTTCCACTGCCTGACGGATCTGCATACCGATGACAGGATGTGCTTCCTCCGGGTTGGAGCCTACCAGCATGATCACATCCACATCATTCGTAATATCACTGATGGGATTGGTCATGGCTCCGCTTCCCAGGGTCATGGCAAGTCCTGCCACGGTTGCGGAATGGCAGACTCTGGCACAGTTATCTACATTATTGGTACCAAACGCACAGCGGACCATCTTCTGCAGCATATAGCAGTCCTCGTTCGGAGAACGGGAGCAGGCAAAGCCTGCCAGTGCATCGGAACCATACTTTTTCTTGATCTCTGTAAATTTCACTGCGATGAGATCCAGTGCCTCATCCCAGGTAGCACGCTCAAAGTCTCCGGTCTCATGATTCTTGATCAGAGGATATTTTAATCTCTCTGGCGAATGTACGAAATTGAAAGAGCCAAATCTGCCCTTAACACACAGCAGTCCCTTATTGGAAGGTCCGTTTGCCGGTTCCACATCCACGATCTCGTTATCCTTTACCACCAGATAATATTGACAGCCGGTAGCACAGTGGGGACAGGTCGTCAGAACCTTTTTCACCTTACCGACCTGGTACTTTTTATGGTTTTTGGCTACGAGTGCTCCGGTAGGACATACTGCCGCGCAGTTACCGCAGGACTCGCAGTCTGTCTCCTTCCAGTCCGGTCCGAACGGAGCATCGATCAGCGTTCTCGTACCGATCTTGCTGTTATGCAGGGTGCCGTTACAGGACACCTTGTTACAGGTGCTGACACATCTCTGACAATTGATGCACAGCTCCGGATAATACGTCAGAAAAGGATTCTCTTTTTTCGCTTCAAATTTGGCTGCACTTCCGGGATAGCAGGATTTCGTAATGCCGTATTCATTGGACAGATCCTGCAGTCGGCAGTCGCCGGATTTGCTACAGGAGAAGCATCTGACATCATGATTGGCAAGCAGCATGTTCAATACCTGCTTTCTGCTGTTCACCACTCTCTCGGAATGAGTGTTCACCACCATTCCCTCTTTTACTTTTGTATTACAGGAGGTTACCAGATGTCTGCTGCCTTCTACTTCAACCACGCACATCTTGCAGGCTCCTACCTCATTGACATCCTTCAGGTAGCAGAGTATGGGGATCTTGACGTCCGCCTCCTGTGCAGCTTCCAGTATGGATAAATTCTCATCTACGGAAATCTGTTTTCCATCTATGGTGATCGTTACCATTATACTCTGCCTCCTTCTACCACTCCGCATCCGAAGTGATCACATCTTAAGCACTTACCGCATTCCTGCATCGCCTCATCGTAGGACATTCCATTTTCCACCGGTTCGAAATTGTTCTTACGCTCTCTGGCGGAACGGTCTGTCAGATGCACTCTGCCGTAATGGGTTCTGTCATTCTCTCTGGGCTCCGGGATCTTAATATCCTCCAGATATTTGTGATGATACCCAAGGTATTCATCAATGTTCAGCGCTGCTACTTTGCCGGCACCAATAGCCTTAATTACGGTTGCCGGACCGAATACACAGTCACCGCCGGAGAAAATCTTGTCATAGCTCTTAAGTCTGGTGGTATCTAATGTCTCAAATGTCTTTCTTCGGGGATTCACATCATACTCTGCAAAAGGTGCAGAGACAATATCCTGACCAATGGCCATAAGTACCACTTCACAGGGCACCTCGATCTCGGGTTTATTTGCCACCGTTACGGAAGGCTTTCCCTGTTTGTCATACACACTGATGATCTGGGGCTGTGCCACAAATCCACAGACATTCCCCTCCGCATCCGCATTGATCTTCACCGGTGCATTCAGTGTCAACAGTTCCACGCCCTCTTCAATGGCTCCCTGGATCTCGGAAGGCAGTGCTGTCATGTCGATCTGACGTCTACGGTAGATCACCGTTACCTCTTTTGCATGGCACCGGATGGCAGAACGGGCACAGTCCATGGCTACGTTTCCGCCGCCTACGACCACCACACGTTTGCCGGTATAATCCGGGATGTTGCCTCTACCGATCTCGCCCAACATTTCCACTGCGGAATAGACTCCGTTGCTGTTCACGCCGTCTACGTTTACAGATTTACCTACCTGGGCACCGATAGCAATATAGATCGCATTGTACTGCTCCTCAAGCTGCTCCATAGTGATATCCCTGCCGATGGCAGTATTGTAATGCACTGTAATATTACCGGTAGACAGGATCGCATTGATATCTTCGTCCAGTCTGTCCTTGGGCAGACGGTAATTGGGAATACCGTATCGCAGCATTCCTCCCAGCGCTTCTCTCTCTTCATATACATCTACCTTATGTCCCATCAGAGACAGATAATAGGCAGTCGTCAGTCCGGAAGGACCTCCTCCTACGATAGCTACTTTTTTACCGGTGGTGACATTGCACTCCGGCACCTTTACCTGATCTGCCGCGATCTGATCCACCGCAAATTTCTTCAGTCCACGGATATTGACCGGGCTGTCTATCAGGTCTCTGCGGCATTTTGCCTCACAAGGGTGTTCACAGATAAATGCGCATGCCGTGGGAAAAGGATTGTCCCTGCGGATCAGATTGATGGCATCTGCATAACGATGTTCACCGATCAGCGCAATATACCCCGGAATATCCACATGTGCGGGACAATGGGAAATACAGGGAACCTTCTGTCCCACTTCCGCCTGGCATCTGTGCTGTTCAATATGGCTCATGTATTCATCACGGAACAGCTCCACACTCTGCAATACGATGTTGGCCGCCTCATATCCTATGGCACAGTCTGCCGTATCCTGAATCATTTCCGCCAGGGATACCATATTGTTAAAAGTATCCACATCCGCCTTACCGTCCAGAATGCTGCGCATCATATTCTCTACCTGTTCCAGTCCGTCACGACACGGAACACATTTACCGCAGGTCTGACTTCTGGCACTTTGTAAAAAAGAAAGCTGCACTGCGATCGGGCAGACACCGGGAGGATTTCCCTTCACCCTCTTTACAAATTTATCTAGGAATTTTGTTGTCTTTTCATTCATTTCATTTTTGTAAATAATATTCTCGGAATGCATGAAACCCTCCTGTGTACGTCCTGTCATGATGAGTACTGTATCTCTTCCAACAGATATAAGATTTTACCGACTACCCGAATACTTAAAAAGGTATAATGTAAGTGCTTACATTATACCTTCTTGAGAAACATTCTTCAATTAGATTAATTATTTAACAAACCTGTTATTTTTTTAGCGAAGTACCATTACCGCATTCCCCGTCTTCTTCCCGTAAGATACGGATTCCGTGAGCCAGTGTATCCAGTACTGCCTCCAGGCATTCCTTCACTGCTTTCGGACTTCCCGGCAGATTTACGATCAACGTCCGGTTACGGATGACACTGGCAGCTCTGCTTAACATCGCCCGGGGAGTGATCTGCAGACTGTAATAGCGCATTGCCTCTGCGATTCCAGGTGCATTTCTGGTAGCTGCCCGCATAGTAGCTTCCGGGGTATTATCTCTGGGAGAAAAACCGGTTCCTCCGGTAGTGAATACCACATCCACATCCTCTTCATCCGCAAGTCTTACCATTTCCCGGTATAAGCCTTCCGCATCATCAGACAGTACCACCTGACTTACCACTTCATAACCCTGTTTTTCTATGATACTGCGGATAGCGGGACCACTCTCATCTTCCCGCTCTCCTTTGCTCCCTTTGTCACTGGCAGTAATGATCCCCGCATGGAGTTTTCTGGTACTGATCAGTTTTAAGGTATCACCGACATCGATTCTGCCGCCATGCAGTACCCTGGCGAACACGCCCTCTCTGGGCATGATGCAGTCCCCCACCATATGAAAGATCTCGCATTCCGAATGGCATTTTTTCCCTATCTGCGTGATCTCCAGCACCACCTCATTACATTTGAAAATACTTCCCACCGGGTAAGATTTAAAATCATATCCTTTCACCAGCAGATTTTCACCAAAAGCTCCATCTGCCACGTTCGCGCCTCGTGAGCGGAATTTTTCCACCTCTTCCCAGGATAACAGGCTTACCTGTCTGTGCCAGTTGCCCGCATGGGCATCCTTCTCCAGTCCCCAGTCTTCTATAAAATTACAGCTTCCGATATTTTGCTTGGCTGTTCCTTTTTTCTCACTGATACATACTGCTGCTACTTCTCCTGCCATAACTGTCATACCTTTCCTTCGGCCCGGTCCGTTTTTGTCTGCCCGCGCCGGTCATGTTTTGTATCTATCCGCCGATCTGTACCATCTTGCGCTGTTCTTCCGCTCCATCCGTCAGACCTCCGTCAGCTGCCTTTTCCCGGAAATGATGCTCTGATGGTTTCTCCCGGACAGCAGCCAGAATCCGCTCCCGGATCTCTTCATCCAAAGTTCCGCTTCGAAGCAGTGGTTTCAGCTCCAGTCCCCTGTCATAATGCAGGCAGAGCTTTAATCTTCCTTCGCAGGTCAGGCGGACTCTGTTACATTCCCTGCAGAACTTGTGGGAAATCGGACTGATGAATCCGATCCTGCCGGAAAATCCCGGAAACTGATAATATTCTGCCGGGCCGTCCGTTTTTTCGTAAGGATCTGCTGCACGCCCCGCCACTGCCAGCGGCGATTTCCCCGGAACTGCTATTGCTGCTCCAAATCTTCTCTCCAGCCGCCTTAAAATCTCCTCCGAGGAAATTCCCGTATAATTTTTTCCACAGCCGATGGGCATCAGCTCGATGAATCGGACATCCACAGACCTGTCCGCTGCCAGTGCGGCAATTCCTTCAATATCCTCTCCATTCATCTCCACGCAGGGAACGCAGTTGATCTTCACCCGAAGCTGCTGCTCCAGCGCCGCATCGATCGCACGGAGCACACTGTCCACACCTGCTGCGCGATCTGCTCTGTCACAGCCTGTGATGCATCGAAAACGTTCCGGATCCAGCGTGTCCAGGCTGATGTTCACTGCCGTAAGTCCCGCCTCGCGATAGACTTTTGCCTGCGGTGCGAACAGTGTCCCATTGGTAGTCATGGCGATCTCCCGGATTCCGCACAGCCCGTGGATCTGCTCCACCAGCCACGGCAGATTTTTCCGTACCATGGGTTCCCCACCGGTCAGACGCACCTTCCGGATTCCCAGTTGTTCCATGATCCCCACCAGCCGGAAGATTTCTTCCAGCGTCAGTATCTCCTCATGGGCTAGCGGCGTGATCCCATGCGGTGGCATGCAGTATCTGCACCGGAGATTACACTTGTCCGTCACCGATATCCTCAAATAATCAATTTCTCTTCCCAGACCGTCCTGCATTATGTACTCCTTTTATTTTTCCAGCCATATGATCTGTTCCGGCGGCATTTTCAGATACAGTGTTGCTGTATTTTTCAGCTTCTGCCATTCCTCCTTCGGCAATTCATAGGTCAACACCTCTGACGCATGTTCCCCTGTCCGGTTACCGTTACAAAACAGTACCACTGTGGAAAAAGTATCCTCAATCACCCGCAGGATATGACATTCCAGCACATTCGTTGCCTCCATTGCCGGAACGACCTGAAAATAGTGTGCCCGGAATGCCGCATATTTGTAGTTGCCTTCCTTGGGCGGCGCGGACAGGCGGATTCCCCAGTCTGTTGCCGCATATCCGCCATCAGATTCAGACTGCAGCATCGAGACATTTTTACATCCGGTCAGAAGCGTTGCCGCCAGAGAAGCCGGATTCTGAAAGAGCTCCTCTTTCGGCTGCACATCCAGGATCTGTCCGTCTTCCATGACTGCGATGCGGTCCGTCATACGATAGGCCTCGTTCCGGTCATGGGATACGAACAGTACTGTCTTCCCATAATCTTCCATGACCTTCATCAGTTCCCGCTCCAACTGCATCTTCAGATAATTGTCCAGTGCTGTAAAGGGCTCATCTAACATCAGTATCTCCGGTTCCCCGGCTAACATCCTCGCCATGGCGGTACGCTGCTTCTGTCCACCGGACAACTGTGCCGGGTACAGCTGCTCCTTGCCTTCCAGGAAAAAACGTTTCACATATTCCGATGCTTTCTTCCTGTCACCTGCGCCGCACAGGATATTCTGCAGCACCGTCATATTCGGGAAAAGGGCATAATCCTGAAATAAATAGCCTACTCTCCTCTTCTGTACCGGCAGATGGATCCGTTTCTCCGAATCAAAAAACACTTTATCATCCAGCCGGATCACGCCGCGGTCCGGCTTTTCGATTCCCGCGATGCATTTGAGTGTCATGCTCTTGCCGCAGCCGGAGGCACCTAACAGCCCCAATACCTCTTTTTCTGCGGTAAACTTTACTTTCAGTAGAAAGTCACCACATTTTTTCTCAATATCCACATACAAAGCCATTATCTTTTTCCACCGCCTCTCCGCTCCTGATACCCCATCCAGTAATTCATCAGGAAAATGGTGAAAAAGGAAATTCCCATGATAATAGCTACCCAGTAATAGGCAAGACTGCGGTCACCACTCTGCACTGCCGTGTAGATTGCCACCGACATGGTCTGTGTCCTTCCGGGAATATTTCCGGCTAACATGATCGTCGCACCGAATTCCCCCATAGCCCTGGCAAATGCCAGAATCGTGGCAGCCGCCACACCGGGCCATGCCGCCGGCAGCTGAATCCGGAAAAAAATCTTTGCCTCCGACATTCCCAGCGTCCTTGCAGCATAGATCAGATTCACATCCACCTGCTCCAGGGCGCCGCGGGCTGTCCGGTACATGATGGGAAAAGATACCACCACTGCCGCGATCACCGCTCCCTGCCAGGTGAACAGCACACTGATTCCCATTTTTAAGAGCAGCCCGCCTAACAGACTGTTTTTCCCGAAGATGATCAACAGGAAAAATCCGACTACCGTAGGAGGCAATACCATCGGCAGAGAGAAAATGCCGTCGATCAGTGCCTTGCCCGCTCTTAAGGAGAGGACCAGTCTGGCAGAAAGCAGACCTAAAAAAAACGTAAATACCGTCGCACATACCGCGACCTTCAGGGAGATCCATAAGGGTGAAAAATCCATTTCCGCTCCTATTCTGCCGCAGAGAATCCGTAGCTTTCAAATTTCTGCATGGTATGATCGGTCTGCAGATATGCAAGGAACTCTGCTGCTGCATCTGCGTTTTCACTCGCCTTCACGATTCCCACCGGATAGATCACCTGTTTACAGGAGCCCGCAGGAGCCTCACAGACGATCTTGATGTTCTCGCCCACATAAGCATCCGTGGCGTATACCACACCACAGTCCACAGCACCGGTTTCTACCCAGGAGAGTACCGTGCGGACATCGGAGCCGTAGTTTGCCTTTGTCTTTACCGTATCCAGAATTCCCAGAGAGGTGAAGATCTCCTCGGAGTACTGCCCTACCGGTACACTGCCCGGCTCTCCCAGACCGATCATGCCGACTTTATCTGTTGCCACATCCTCAAAAGAAGCAATGTCCTTATCACTGCCTTCCGGAACGATCAGAACTACCTTATTTTCCAACAGCTTCACAATAGAATCCGGATCCATCAGTCCTTCATCGTTCAAAGCTGTCATCTGTTTGGTAGCTGCGGAGAAAAACAGATCTGCCGGAGCGCCCTCCTCGATCTGTGTCTGTAAGGCACCTGACGCTCCATAAGAAAAGTTCAGTGTCACATTTGGGTGTGCTGCTTCATACTCTGTCTTGATCTCATTGCATACATCCGTCAGGGAAGCTGCCGCTAAAACCGTCAGTTCCACCGCTTCACCGTTCTCCGTATCCTGCGCCGTGCTGCCTGCTTCCACATCTGCCTGAGTATTTGTTTCGGAAGCAGCCGGTCTGGTATCTGTTGTATTCCCGGTTTCCGCCCCACATCCAGCAAGAAGCATAGCTGCTGTCAAAATCGTTGTCATTGCAAAGCTCATTTTTTTATTATTTTTTTTCATAATTATTTTGTTCTCTGAAAATGTCCGCTCTTGCCACCCATCTTTTCCTCCAGATGGATCTCTCCCATTTCCATGCCGCGGTCCATTGCCTTGCACATATCATAGATGGTAAGCAGTGCCACATTCACCCCGGTCAGTGCCTCCATCTCCACGCCGGTACGCCCGGATAATTTTGCCGTACAGAAACACCGTATCGTACATGTCTCCTCTTCCATAGCAAAATCTATGGTGACCTTTGTCAGCATCAGCGGATGACACAGAGGGATCAGCTCCCAGGTCCGTTTAGCCGCCATGATCCCTGCGATCCGCGCAGTTCCCAAAACATCTCCCTTTTTCGCCGTACCGTCCTTCACTGCGTCAAATACTTCACGGCTCACCCGGATACAGCCACTTGCCGTGGCACGTCTCTCTGTAATATCCTTGTCTGTTACATCTACCATGATGGCGTTTCCCTGCGCATCAAAATGAGTAAAGCCTGACATTTTCGTTTCCTTTCTGTTGTTGTTTACTGTTTCCCAAAACCGCAATTGGGGAAGTGACATACTTCACAGTTCAGGCACAATCCACCCTCTCCATAGCTGTCCAGATCAGCTTTCGTCAATCGTTCTCCCGCCAGTACTCTCGGCAGTACCAGGTCAAATACCGTGCGTCCCGCATACATCACGCAGCCCGGCAGTCCCAACACCGGGATCTCTCCCAGATAAGATAACAGGAACATGGCTCCCGGAAGCACCGGTGCCCCATAAGACACAATATCCGCTCCCGCAGCTTTGATTGCTCCCGGTGTCCTGTCATCCGGATCCACGCTCATGCCGCCGGTACACAGCACCATGTCTGCGCCCTGAAGGACAAACTTAAGAATCGCTGCCGAAATATCTTCCTGACAGTCATCCAGGATCACCTGTCCCATCACTTCCGTATCATATGCCGCAAGCTTTGCCCGGATGGCAGGTCCGAAAGCATCCTGTATCCTGCCTTTAAATACTTCACTGCCGGTGGTGACGATCCCCACCTTTTTATGGGATATGGGCAGGATCTTAAGAAGCGGTTCCCCGCCGGCTGCTTCCTTCGCCCGGTTCATTTTTTCCTCTTCGATCACCAGTGGGATAATGCGCGTGGCCGCCAGCCTGTCTCCTGCTTTCACCGGAAAATTGCCGTGAATGGTGGCGATCATCATCTCTCCCAGTCCGTTCACCGCACGTAATTTTTCGGAATTGATCTTGAGCAATCCGTCTGCTGCTGCCCGGATCTCAATCTTGCCTTCCTTCGGTACACTGGCAGTCATATTATCATTGATGCACAGATCCCTTAAAATTGCCGCTGCCTCGTCCTCATGCAGGATACCTTCCTTTTTCTCCCACACATAGAGGTGTTCCTTACCCACAGATAACAATACGGGAATATCCTCTTTCGTGACAATATGCCCCTTGCGGAACACGGCATCCTTCACCACTCCCGGAATGATCTGGGTAATATCATGGCACAGTACCTGTCCCACTGCATCTTCTGTTCTGATCAGTTTCATCGTAATCTCCCGGATATACCAAAGTATCCTAAAATACAGGCATAAATACCTGCTATATCATTCATGTCATACACAGGACAGTTCACTGCATCCTGCGTCACTACATCGGTTGCCACCGCGATCAGATGCTCTGTGGCACATACTGTATGCTCCGACACCGCTCTCCGTACCACTTCAACCTTCGGATAAGCGGAACCTTTTAGTCCCTCCAGGATCAGAACATCCACATTCCCGCAGGCAGCTATCATATCCTCCGCGGTCACTTTTCCCTTACGGTTCACAGAGGACTGCGTGTCGGAATAAATAGCACTGATTTTGGCCCCTGCTTCCGTAAAACGGTACGTGTCCGTCCCTTCCTGATCCATGGCATACTCATGCCCGTCGTGTTTGATCACACCTACGCGGTATCCGTCCCGGATGAACTCGTTGATCAGCTTAATGATCAGTCCGGTCTTGCCGCTGTCCTTGATGCCGCTGACGCAGAAGATAAGCGGCAGACTTAAACTTTCGAATTCTTCTCTGGTGTTGATATTGCGCAGCTGCTTTTTATCAAAACAGCTGCTCTCCAGACGGATGTATTTGGTCCGCACCCGGCGCAGGATCTGCATCAGGCGATACTGCCCCTGTTCGATCAGTTCTTCTATCACCGGCAGTATTTTTTTCGAATAAATGGCACACAGCGGATGAATATGATCCTCATCCACCATACAATAGCAGTCATAATCCGAGGAAATAAATTCTGCCATATACCGCACCAGATCTCCCGTGATAAAGGGCATATCCCCGGCACAGACAAACACATAATCGCAGGAGGTATGGATCAGGACCTGACGGATTCCTTCCATAGGTCCGATCTCCCTGTGCTCATCACAGACAATGGGAAGCCCCAGATCCTCATATTCTCCGGGCATGGCAGCAGAAATACAGGGCTTCTCATCGAACCCCTGCAGTTCCTCACAGATTCTGTCTAAGAATCTGCGGTTCTGATATTCCATTAAGACCTTGTTCTGTCCCATCCGGCTGCTCTTGCCGCCGGCGAGGACCGCTGTGCCAAGGGTAAATTTCTGCAGTTCCTGCATGTTTAGTCTTCCTCCCGTGCAAGCACGTCGTAACGTTTTTCCTTGTAGTTGCCTGTAATGATACCATAAGGATTGCTCCGTGCAAGCACTCCCGCAATCCTTAGCGCTGTCATTTGAAGTATTGGATCTTCACTTCATCTCCGGGGTGCAGTTCCCGCCCCGGTTCTATATCTATAAAGCAATTGCAATCTCTCATGTTGGAAAGCACCGAAGACGCATGTACTGCTGTGGGCAGTGTCACTCTGCCTTCCTCCGCATATGCCCGGACAAAGCGTCTGAGCTTATTCACCTTCGGATAAGGGTCCGAAAGCACCGCTTGCGTTCTTCGCACCTTCAAGGATGCATCCTGTGTCAAATACGCTGCCAGTTCCCAAAAATAATACTCAAAATTGGCATACGCCGCATAGGGATTTCCCGACAGGCTTAAGATGACTTTACCATCCAGGACACTGCCGATCGTCGGAGTTCCCGGCTGGATGTTGGCGTGGGAAAATATTTTTTTCGCCCCCATCTCTTCCAGCACTTCCGGCAGCAGATCCTTTTTCCCCACAGACACACCACCGGTAGTGATGACAATATCCGCTGTTTTCAGGCACTGCTGTAATTTTTCCTTCAATACTTCTTTATCATCTCCGCAGATTTCCGTGAAAGGCACCTGTATTCCCTGTCTTTCCATGGAAGCCCGCAGCATATAAGCGATACTGTTATATATTTTCCCCGGCAAAAGCGGCGTTCCCGGAGCCATCAGTTCCGAACCTGTGGATAGAATACTGCACTTTATCCTCTCACAGACCGGCACCTCGTAAATGCCGAGACTTGCCAGCAGACCCATATGGAGTGCACGCAGATGTGTCCCCCGTACAAGGATCTGCTCACCCTCACGGATATCCTCTCCCACACAGCAATAATTGGTTCCCGCTGTAATCTCCCGGTAGATCTGTACCTGTTTTTCGCCGTAATCGGTATCTTCCTGTCTGATGACCGCATCGTATCCTTCCGGCACATAAGAACCGGTCATTACGCGTACCGCGCATCCTCCATTACAGGGAAGCTCTGCGCAATCTCCGGCAAATAATTCTCCCACGATCTGCAACGTAACCGGATGTTCTCTGTCCGCACCTGGCGTATCCTCTGCCCGTACCGCATAACCGTCCATGGCAGACTTCGGATAGGGAGGAATCATCATCTGCGCCACAATATCCTCACCGAGGATCCGGTCACAGGCATCCGTAAGTGCCACATATTCTGTTTTTTCTATAGGCTTTACCTCTGCCAGTAATGCCTCCAGACATTCTTCTAATTCTTTCATGTGCGGCTCCTCTCACTGTGTTTCCTTCCGTGCTATTTCGTCGGAAGGAAGCAGGCTCCCTGTCCGTTCTCAGAGTTACTTTCTTGCATCATGATAGATCTCCATTCGATCCGGCCAGGCTCTGCAGATCAGATTCAGATGGTACTTTCTTGCAAGCTCTATTGCCTGATCTGTAGGTACTGCCTTGGACGCCAGCACCGGAATCCCGGCAGCGATCACTTTCTGTACCATGTCTGTTGGGACCCGACCCGTAGTAAACAAAACGCACTCGGACAATTCCAGCTGTTCCAAAAGTGCATAGCCGATACATTTATCTAATGCATTATGTCTTCCGATATCTTCCATGCGGCATACACATTTGTCTCTTACTCCAAGATAACAGCTGTGGGTTCCACCGGTCTGTCTGTGCAATTCGGAGTCTCCGGCGAATTCTTCCGCCAGGGCAAATACCCACGCATTCTGCCATTCTGTCCCGGGTAATTCCTGTAACTGTCTTTTCCCGTTTTTTTCCAGAAAAATAAGATTCCCGATGCAACAGGAAGCCTCTCTGTCTGTCGCTATCTGTCTGTCGTTTCCCCGTAAAGTTTCCTGCAGAAATACTCGCGCACTTCTACCGCTCTCGCAGATCGTAATGCTCTCCACATCCCGGATGCTCTGGATCCAACCTTCCGTGAAAAGTCTCCCCAGTATCAGCTCCGGCAGATGTGTGGCTGTGCAGGTCAGACGGAATGTCAGCTGCTCGTCCACATAGACATCCAGGAAATGTTCACAGACAATCTCTCTGCTTCTGCCCCTTTCCTGCTTCCCACAGTTCCCGGGACCGTCCGGCTCCACTGCAGTGTAAGTCTGTGAGACTGCATTATGTAGTTGTTCCATACGGTCATTGATCTGCATTTATCGTTCTCTTTCCATCATTCAAAGTAACACTTCTATGTAAGCACTTACATTTTACATCAAACTCCGCCTCATCGCAAGCAAAAAAATGCGTGCAGAGATGATCCACACGCATTTTCTGATTATCCTGTTTTAAACAATTCCAAGTCTTCTGTCAGCGATTACTCGATCACATGGATCCAGCCCTTAGGAGCTTCGATTCTGCCCATCTGGATACCGGTCAGAGTCTCATACAGCTTCTTGGTGACAGGTCCCATCTCGGTCATGCCGCTGGGCAGGCAGATCTCTTTGCCGTGATCAACGATCTTACCAACAGGGGAGATAACTGCTGCGGTACCGCACAGACCAGCCTCTGCGAAGTCTTTTACTTCATCCAGGTATACTTCTCTCTCTTCTACTTCCAGTCCCAGATATTCCTTGGCAACATATACCAGAGAACGACGGGTGATGGAAGGAAGGATACTGTCGGACTTGGGAGTTACGACCTTGTTGTCCTTGGTAACGAACAGGAAGTTCGCACCGCCGGTCTCCTCTACCTTGGTACGGGTAGCAGCATCCAGGTACATATTCTCATCGTAGCCTTCCTTGTGAGCGGATACGATAGCATGTAAGCTCATAGCGTAGTTCAGGCCAGCCTTGATGTGACCGGTTCCGTGAGGTGCCGCACGATCAAAATCTGTGACACGGATGGTCAGAGGCTTAACGCCGCCCTTGAAATAAGGTCCTACAGGGGTACACAGGATACGGAACTGATACTCATCCGCAGGCTTTACACCGATGACAGGGTTGCTGCCGAACATATAAGGACGAATGTACAGAGTTGCGCCGCTGCCGTAAGGAGGCACGAAAGCATCGTTCGCCTTAACCGTCTCGGTAACAGCTTCCACGAAGCGCTCCTTGGGGAAAATAGGCATCTCCAGTCTTGCTGCGGAAGACTCCAGACGCTCACCGTTTAAGTCAGGACGGAAGGTTACGATATGTCCGTCTTCTGTGGTGTATGCCTTCAGACCCTCGAATACGGTCTGTGCATACTGCAGTACACCTGCACACTCATTTAATACGATGTTGGGGTCCTGGGTCAGCTGACCGTCATCCCATTTGCCATCCTTGTAATTGGACACATATCTGTAATCCGTAGGGATATAACCGAAACCGATATTACCCCAGTCAATGTTCTTCTTTTCCATTTTGTATTCCTTCTTTCCTCGGTTTACCACTCTGCCTGTTGATTTCTCTTAACAGAATTTATTGATTTTCATTATTATACCATTTGTAATAAAAGTCAATATACACATTTATGCTTTCCAGTGCTTTTTTCAGCGAAAATGTGGCTCATTTCTCCTTTTAGCTGAAAACTCAAATTAAATTCACTACAATTATTTTTCTCCGGTAGCTTCCTGATATGCACTGTTCGCTACCACTGACCATCCGGTCTTATCCCCCGCAATGACCTGCAGATCTTCACTGCGGACCGCATAAAACTCCACGATCTGTGCTGCCTCTGTGGACAGATTCTCTTCCGGATTCCGGTACAGCACGAAAATCTCACATTTTCCGTTCTGCGAGGTACGATTGTAGACCAGCGTGTATGCATAGGTCTTTCCCGCCTGCTCCTGTTCTCCCAGCTGCAGATAGAAATTGCCTTTGGCATTGTAGCAGACTTCGAAGGAAAAGCCCTGTTGTTGCAGCACAGCATCATATACTGCCTGTGCGTAAGGCTCTAAGGGATCCTGTACATCTTCCGCGGTTTCCGTCTCCGACGCATAGTATTCCGCAAGCCACTGTTCTTCCATCGCCTGCTTTGCTACCGTTTCTGCATCCTCCGGGTGGGTATTTTCTTCCTTGTCCATCAATTCCGTCAGATAAGTAATGTAATCCTCACCGGCAAGCTCCGTCTCTCTCCGAAACAGCACGCCCTCTGGACGCCAGTAGGAATACCAGTGCCTGTCCGGGAACTCCATCTCTTCCACACTGATCAGATTCTCTGTGAGCCGCGTCTCCGAAGGGATGTCATTTTCAAACCAAATCCAGGCAATTCCGGCAAACGTGACGATCAGGCACAGCACTGCCCACAAAGCAATGCCGATATCCTCCAGCCACTCCCATTTCCCGGGAGTTCCCCACTTGTCCCGTATTTTCCGGTGCAGCCTGATGGGTACTCTCAGATATACATAAAACAGGAGAAGCAGCAGACACAGCAGATCCCCCAGTAACAACACATAACTGCGAAAACTTACGGGACCACCCCACAGAATCATTCTGGCTGCCACATATATTCCTGCCAGAGTAAGCAGTAAAACCGTAACTGCCAAATATATCTTCTTTTTCATCGTTTTCCGCACTCAGGCTTTCTTGCGCTCGTACTTTAAGAACTGATAGGTAATGTCAAAATAGACCTGCTCGTCGCTGTCCGCGGTGATCTCCCACTCGGGATCACTGTCCAGATCCGGGAAATAGGCATCCGCCTCGTAGGCATGGTCGATCTTCGTCACATGGGCCACGTCACAGTAAGGCAGCATCTGGCGGTAAATACTCTCTCCGCCGATGATATAGATATTCTCTTCGTCATATTTCTTCAGTTCTTCCAGCAATTCTTCAATAGAGTGTACCACGATCGCATCCTTGACCTGATAATTCGGATCTTTGGACAAAATAATGTTGATGCGGTTCTTTAAAGGCATGCCCTGCGGGAAAGTCTCCAAAGTCTTGCGTCCCAGAACCACTACCTTACCTGTCGTCTCTTCGCGGAAATGCTTATGATCATTGGGGATACGGATCAGCAGTTCATTCTTGCTGCCGATGGCCCAGTTGTTGTCTACTGCTACAATTAAATTCATGGTGTACCTCGTTTCTGTTTGTTTCTATGATAATAACCGGTTTCTCCGTGCTTCGCACTCACGAAACCGTACTGATATTCGTATTCCGGGCTACCGCCCTACTTACTCATGTCAGATTGCAATCGGAATATCCCTGATCTGTTCGCCGGTCTGGTAACCTTCCAGCTTCACATCATCCGGTGTAAACTGATAGAAGTCCTTGATCTCCGGGTTCAGCCAGAACTTCGGTGCCGGGAAGGGTTCTCTGCTGATGAGTTCCTTAATGGCATCCACGTGGCGGTCATAGATATGAGCATCCGCAATGACATGCACCAGCTCGCCCACGTTCATATCGCAGACCTGTGCCAGCATATGCACCAGCACCGCATACTGTACCACATTCCAGTTGTTGGCTGCCAGTACGTCCTGGGAGCGTTGGTTTAAAATGGCATTCAGGGTCAGCCTGTCCTCTCCCTTTTTCTGTGTCACGTTAAAGGTCATGCTGTAGGCGCAGGGATACAGATTCATCTCGTGCAGATCCTGATGGACATAGATGTTGGTCATGATCCGGCGGCTGAAAGGATTGTTCTTCAGATCGTAGATCACGCGGTCCACCTGATCCATCATGCCTTCCTTATACTGATGCTTCACCTGCATCTGATAGCCGTATGCCTTACCGATCGAACCGTTTTCATCTGCCCACTCATCCCAGACGTGGCTGTTTAAATCATGAATGTTGTTGGACTTGCGCTGCCAGATCCACAGCATCTCATCTGTGGCGGATTTTAATGCCGTCCGGCGCAAGGTCAGGATTGGGAACTCCTTCGACAGGTCGTACCGGTTCACCACTCCGAATTTCTTAATGGTATAGGCAGGAGTGCCGTCCGGCCAGTGGGGGCGCACTTTCTCGCCCTCCGTACTGGTACCGTTCGTTAAAATGTCATTGCACATATCGATAAAAATATGATCCGCTAAACTCATGTTGTCTCCTTATTCTGATTCTAATTATAAATCGTACCCCCCTTCGTATTCCGGACTATCGTCCTACATACTCAGGGTTGTTTGTGCCGATGGATGCACTTTATATCTCCCACTTGTCGCACAGGGAATTGATCTGGTCCGCGAACTTCGCCATATCCTTGTTGGTCATGACACCCTCGCTCTTCGTAACCAGTGCCAGTAAGCGTCTCGCAGAGGCAAGCAGTCGTTCGAAGACTCCGGTAGCAGGCTTCGTCTTTTTCTGCACGGCAACAGGTGCTGCCTCATAGGTGAACTTATTGCCTGCCAGATCGAACTCTGTACCGCTGTAAGGAGCATAGGCTCTCTGCCCATACTCCATCTTCAGGCATTCGGCAAATCCGGTACATACACTGTCCTCTCCATGTACCACGAACACCTTCTTCGGCTTTTCCTCAAAGGCCCGGATCCAGTCGATCAGACCTTCCTTATCCGCATGACCGCTCAGTCCCGTCATTTTCCGGATCTCGGCGCGCACTGAAACCGTCTCACCGAACAGCTTCACCTCGTCAGCACCCTCTACCAGTGCCCGGCCCAGTGTTCCCACCGACTGATAACCGACGAACAGGATCGTACACTCCGGTCTCCACAGATTATGCTTCAGATGATGCCGGATACGTCCTGCATCACACATACCGGATGCGGAGATAATGACCTTAGGTGTCTCGTCAAAGTTGATGGCTTTGGATTCCTCACTGGTGATAGACAGCTTTAATCCTGAAAAAGCAATGGGATTAATGCCCTCTTTTACGAATTCCATCGCCTCATCATCGAAGCATTCCCACCTGTTCTCCTGGAATATACCGGTAGCCTCTACCGCCATGGGACTGTCCACATACACCGGGAAATCTTCATGACCCTTTACCAGGCGCCCTACCTTGATCTTCCGCAGGAAATACAAAATCTCCTGGGTACGGCCCACAGCAAAAGACGGGATCACCACGTTACCGCCCCGGTCTAAGGTCTCCTGCAGCACCTTGGTCAGTTCTGCCACATAATCCAGTTTATCCTTCGGATGCAGTCTGTCACCGTAGGTAGACTCCATCACGACATAATCCGCTTCCTTCGTAGGTGTCGGATCCTTAAGTAACGGCTGGTGCTTGTTGCCGATATCGCCGGAAAATACGATTTTTTTCGTATTGCCGTCCTCCGTCAGCCAGACTTCGATGCTGGCAGAGCCCAGCAGATGTCCGATATCCGTAAAACGGATTTTTACTCCCTCGCATACTTCCACGATCGTATTGTAATGGCAGGGAACGAACCGGCGGATCACACCATCTGCATCCTCCATGGTATACAGCGGCTCCACCACTGCATTATTCGCAGAACGTTTTGCCTTACGATTCTTCCATTCCGCTTCGGCACTCTGGATATGTGCACAGTCACGCAGCATAATGCTACACAGATCCGCCGTAGCATCCGTGGTATAGATCTGTCCTCTGAAGCCTCTGGCATACAGAAGCGGCAGAAGACCCGAATGATCCACATGAGCATGAGTCAGGAATACATAATCGATCATGGATTCCGCCACCGGCAACGGCACATTTTCAAATACATTGACACCCTGCTCCATACCGTAGTCCACTAAAATATGTTTCCCGGCAACCTCCAGATAATGACAGCTTCCGGTTACTTCATGGTCTGCCCCCACAAACACAAGTTTCATAGCTCTACCTCCGTTTTTGTAATGTTATTTTAAAGCATTGGCTGTTTCATAGAACTGATAATAAATTCCCTTCTGCTCCATGAGCTGGTCGTGATCGCCTTCCTCAACGATACCATCGTCCGTCAGCACCAGGATCCGGTCCGAATTGCGGATACTGGATAGTCTGTGGGCTATGGTCAGGGTCGTGCGTCCCTCCGACAGCTCTCCTAAGGACTTCGCCACCGCAAATTCACTCTCATTATCCAGTGCGGAAGTAGCCTCATCCAGTATGATAATGGGCGGATTCTTCAGAAATACTCTGGCGATGCTGATCCGCTGCTTCTGTCCCCCGGACAGCTTCACGCCCCGCTCTCCCACATAAGTATCATAGCCGTCCTTCAGCCCCATGATAAAATCATGTGCTCCGGCGCGTTTTGCCGCCTCGATCACGTCTTCTTTGGAAGCTCCCGGACGTCCATAGGAGATATTTTCATAGATCGTACCGGAGAACAGATACACGTCCTGCTGTACGATACCGATATTGCCCCGCAGGCTCTTCAATGTAAAATGCTTGATATCCTGACCATCCAGCAGGATCTTTCCTTCTGAGACATCATAGAATCTGGGGATCAGATTGCACAGTGTCGTCTTTCCTCCACCGGAGGGTCCGACGATCGCCACCTTTTCCCCCTCATGGATCTGCAGGTTCAGATTCGTAAATACCTTATTGTGATCATCCGGATATTCGAAGCTTACTTTTTCAAAAGAGATCTCTCCCTTCGGATCTTTCAGTTCGACCGCATCCGGCTCGTCAAAGATCTCGATATCCGCATCCACGATCTGTAAAAATCGCTCGATGCCGGTCATGCCCCTCTGGAACTGCTCGGCGAATTCGATGATACGACGGATCGTTGCGATCAGTGTGGACACATACAGCATATATGCCACCAGATCACCGGCGGCTATCCTGCCTCTTACCATGAAGATACCACCTGCCACCAGGACTACCAGATACATCACTCCGTCGAACAGCTTGACTGTGGTATTAAATGCCGCCATGTAGCGGTAGGTCAGCTTTTTAATGTCCAGGAAGGTGCCGTTGTCCTTCTCGAACTTATCATTCTCCACTTCTTCGTTGGTAAATGCCTTAACGACCTTATGTCCTAAGAGACTGTCCTCGATCCGGGCATTCAGTTCGCCGATCTGGTTGCGCTGCTTACGGAAAGCGCTCCGCATCCGGAAATTCAGGATCATGCACACGCCGCACATAAGCGGTACACATAAAAAGATCATCAAAGTCAGCGGCAGATTGATATTTGCCAGAATAACAAAAGAGATCACCGTCTTGATCCCGGCGATGAAAAATTCCTCCGGGCAATGATGGGCGAATTCCGTCACATCGAATAAGTCATTGGTGATCCGCCCCATGATCTGACCGACCTTGGTATTGTTATAGTAGGTATTGGACAGCTTCTGCAAATGATTGTACGCATCTCTGCGCATGTCCGTCTCGATCTTCGCTCCCATGACGTGTCCCATATCGGACATATAGTAGCCGGCGATGCAGTCCACGATACGAAGTCCGAAATACAAAATGCCAAGCGTAAGTATGGTCTTCACCGACAGAGCAGCCAGATCCCGCAGCCCCTCATTGGTAATATAGCGCATGATCAGTGGCAATACCAGTTCACAGACTGTAGTCAGTGCCGCACAGAACAGATCCATGCACAGGGTAAAACGATATTTTTTAAAATAAGGTGCAAATCTGCGAAAAAGTTCGCGGGTGGTATATTGTTTATTCTCCATTGCTATTAAATTCCTTTTTGATCATTTCTATAAATGTTTCTTATAAATATTTTCCCTTTCCCTGATAAAAACGAACTTTCCCCTTTTGTTCTTTCTTCTGTTCATACAATGTATGGTCCGCTGCAGACAGGAAATCCCACACCCGGTTCGGTTCCTTCGGAATAGCACAGACACCACCTACGGAAATCGTAAGCCATGGTTCCACTTCGGAATCTTCATTGGGAATTTTGCATTCCCGGATACCGGCACACAACAATTCTGCATGTTCCATTGCATAGGTCAGATCACGCTCCGGCATTACTACCAGGAATTCATCCCCTCCATAACGAGCCACATAGTCCTCCGGGAATATTCTTTTCAACGTATCTGCCACTGCACAGATTCCTTCATCCCCTTTTCCATGCCCGTACCGGTCGTTTAATTGTTTAAAATAGTCAATATCCAAAAATAGAATTCCCAGTTCTTTCTCATTTAATTTGCAGGCTTCAAAAACATCCTCAAGATAACGGTTCAGACTTCTCTTGTTGTACAGCCCTGTCAATTCGTCATGCTCAGACTGATACAGTAATTTGTTTCTCTTCTTCGTCTGCTCGCGCTGTTCCTCTTCCGCCGCCTGCAGACGCTTACGCAGCTCCAGCATATACATGACCTGATTGCTCTCGATCATTTCGCTGCTTTCCTTGATGTGGAAAAAAGTCTCTGCAGCCTGACGGAATTCCTCTAGGGGCATTTGTGCACTACAATAGCGCAGCCGTAACAATAAAAGCTGCAGCAGCAGACTCCTATTCTGTTCAATTGCCGCCTTGGGCTCCAGACAGTCCAGTACCTCCTGTAGCAATTCTATATTACCGGTCTTTTCCACATACTGGAGGAGATTCTGAATACTGTCATATTCGGAAGATACCTGACGCATATCTTCCAATGCCATCACAGCCTGTCTTACATGGTCTGCCGCTTTTTCCCGGTGTCCTTCACTTTCTGCCAGATACGTGAAAAACACATTCGCTGCAAGTCTCGTTCCACGAACGATCTCTTCGCTTTTTCCGGTTTCTTCCAGTTTGTGGGATACCTCCATTGCCTCCTGCTCCATATCCAGATGCAGCAGACAACAACCATACTCTGACAACATTTTCCGGAAATTAATCCGGCTGTAAATGCTGTCATCCCCTGCTTTTTCAAATTCACGGATGCATTCCCTATAACACTGCACGGCTCTGTCATAGACTCCGATAAGATAATATGCATCCGCCATATTGCTTAATACTATACTATGTACCATCTTATCATTGTATTTCGCTGTATAATCCAATGCCCTGCCATACTGTTCCATGGCCAGAGACAGATTGTTCTGCATATGTGCCACGATACCGATCATATTATAGACCCTGGATACGTGAATCTCCTGATCCGTTCCCAGCAGGCATCTCACGCTTTCGTCCAGATACTTCAGACACTGTTCCTGATTCCCTGCATCCAGATGATAAAATGCTGCAAAATAACAGATTCTTCCATGGATTCCCCTATCCCTCTTCTCCGTCACAAAGGACAATGCCTGTTCCAGTGTCTCCCAAGTATATGGGATCCCATCTGCCATCTGTTGGTTTAACCGTTCTGCTGTCTCTAACATCTGCTGTCTGTCTACACTCATATTTGTTCCATCCTGTCAATTCCCCAATGCTTTACTCCTTATCATTGTATTATTTTATACACCGGTGCGCAAGTTATTTTACGGAATAGATAAAATGTTTCCCTATTCTATAAAAAAATGTTAAAATGAGAATATATTTCGGAAATAAGTAAGAAAAAGGTATGATTTTTATGGAAAATATCGCAATAAACAAGAGATTTCAAGATCTGCATTTTGACAGCATCCAGGCTTTACGCGGTCTGGCGGCTCTTTTTGTGGTGTTTCAGCATATTCGTTTCTTAAATTTCGGTGCATTCGGGGTAGACATATTTTTCTGTATCAGCGGGTTTATGATCATGTTCACCACAGAAAAAAGCACAAAATATTTCTTACGGAAACGTCTGATCCGAATTCTGCCGCTGTATTATCTGATGACACTTGTGACTTATCTGTCGCTGTTATTGTTTCCATCCATGTTCCAGCAGACCAGACACAATCTTTCGCACCTGGTCAAGAGCCTGCTGTTTGTTCCTTTTGATATCGGTGGTGGAATTATCCAGCCTCTGGTGCGGATCGGATGGACTATCAACTGTGAAATGCTGTTCTATCTGTTATTTTTCATTGCCTTTCATATCAGCATGAAATACCGCGGCCTGATCTGCAGTGCATTCCTGACAGTTCTGGTAGGGGCAGTCCAAATATGCACTCCGGTGATTTCCTCCTGGCAGTCTCCGATAGGCGGGTTACTTTCTCCTGTTCTTATTTTTTACGGCGATCCTGTCATGCTGGAATTCATTTTCGGAATCCTCGCTTATTATCTGCTGCGTTTTTTATATCACAGGCATTTGGAGCATCCGTTTCCTATGGCTGTAAGTGTGCTGTCTGCGATAGGCATTCCGGTGATTTTTTGTCTGCTGGCATTTTTCACCCCCAGGATCAATGTGATCGGTTTCCGCAGGCTTCCGCTGTGGGGACTTCCGGCACTTGTACTGTTGGTTTTAGCTTTCCTGGCCGGACGGAAGCTCTCTCTGCCCCGCTTTTTCATCCTTATGGGAAATATCAGTTATTCCCTGTATCTGGTGCATTACTATCCGGTAATGTTCTTAGACCGGGCGGTGTTCGACTTCTCCACCCTCTCTGTAATGTCTGTCATCGGGGTGATCTTAAGTGTGGCGCTGAGTATCGGGCTGGCTTACCTGTCCTGGATCGTTGTGGAACAAAAATTCTCCGGATGGCTGCGGAAGAAACTGCTGCACTAAGCATTTCCCTTGTAGCACTGCTTCTGTCATTTAATTATTTTATGAATTGTATATGCAATTATTCAAAAAGATGCACACTTTTTCTGTTGACATTTAGAACACCTTATAGTATATTATAACTTGTCTGTAAGACATGCGCGAGTGGCTCAGCGGTGGAGCACCTCCTTGCCAAGGAGGGGGTCGCGGGTTCGATCCCCGTCTCGCGCTTCTTAAAACCCTTGATTTTTCAAGGGTTTTTCTGTTTCATGTTGCATTTCATGTTGCATCAAGTTATTTCCTGTAATTTATTTTCTCTGTAAATAGCAAGTTACACGAGGATGATACCCTATTTAATAGATCTACTTTGAATGGATTGATCAAAAATCCAAAATTAAAAACTGGAATATATACAATTGGATCCGAAGCAACAGATATACCATCCGGATTTGATTCTGCTGGCATACTGATTGTAATTCGGAGATCTATATATTATACGGAAACAGCCGAAATGCTATATTTACACTATATTGATGCCTATGGCAAATCAGCACATTGCGTATATTTTAATAACACATGGACGCAATGGATTTGATTTATTTATAGTAAACATCAGTAACTGTGGTTGATGTTTTGTCTGCACCGGATGGGTTCTATATATCCTGAATATGTATTTGTAGTATGAATTTCTACGCGGTAATCGCCATTTCCATATAAAATCAGTAGTGAATACGCAATCTGTACTCAAAAGTATCTGTAAGTTCAGAAGAATTGCTGGGATGCAAGTATAGGTTATTATTTGATGCAACATTCACATTTATATGAGCTGTTGTTATTAAATCAACTGATTTTATTTGTTTGTAGTTTGTTATTTTCCCATTAGTAATAGAAGATATACTTCCTATATTTTTTTGATATTCTGAATTAAATGTTACAGACTGCCATCCCGTATCTGCTATATTGGAATCAACCTGGTCTAACTTGCCAGTTAATATAAAAAGGACGAAGAACACCCCTTCTTGTTCTTCGTCCTTTCTCCCATGACAAGGATTCTATGGGTTAAATTCAGAGTACCATACCTTCTGCTGATCCGTCAATTATAGAATGCCGCCTGCAGGCTGTTATATCCCGCCTTACCATCGGCTGTGAGATTAAGCTTTTTCTGCAGCTTGATTGTCTCCGCTCTGGCAGTCTTGCCATACCTGCCATCAGTGTCCTGATTACCGCCAAGGATCTCGTTACAACGTGTCTGCCACCATCTGGCTACCTCACCGGTAGATCCCACCTTATATTTAAGCCCTACGCGCTTTGCCTGCAAGCATATATGCTTACGGACATACTGTGTGTTTTTGTCGTCCTTGCCATTCTCTGTAAGCTTACGACCGTATGCATCCCGGTATCCGTCTGCGTTGGCAGCCTTTTGAAAATTCTGAATATTAATATTGCAAGTCTCTTCCCTCTGCGCCGGAACAGAAGATACCATTTCAAAGTCCGTGTAAAAAATATTGATATCACACTTACCACTGATTCCAGGAACAGATCCGGAAGATGTGTACTGCCAAATGTCTGCAAGGTTCAGCTCTGCTGCCGTCAGACTGGTGCCGTATCTTGCATACCAGACATATACTTTCCCCAGTGCTGCAACGATCTTATCCATGTCAAAATAATTTTTGAGATAATCCCTGTTAGTGTAAATCACCGGAACATGTCCTCTTTCCTTTACTCTGGAAAGGAAAGCAATGGCCATATTCGTTGCCAAATCTTTTGTGATGTTCACACCCTTCGTTCTGGCATATCTTACGGTATCATATTCGAGATCATACGCAACCGGACATTTATTCCAATACTTCTCTACCTGGTCGCAGCAATAGTCCGCTTCATTTTTTGACATAAGCACCGAGAAGGCGTACGAAAACCAGTAAATGACAGCTGCCACTCCCAAATTAAAGCATGCCAGCGCATTGCTCACAAATTTTTCGTCTACATTATTCTTACCGTAACCGGCGCGGATACCGATACGCTTGTAGCCAGCATCACGCACCTTTTTGATATTAACGATGCCGTTGTGTTTAGATATATCCGGTCCTTTTGATAATGCCTGTTTCATGTTACTCCTCCTTCTTTCCGTCAAAGTCCAACAGATTTCTCAGCAGCTCGTACATACCAGTGGCCGCCAGTCCGGAGATCATACCGCCCAGTACAACCTCTGCATTGATACCGGCCTGCAGGTGGATAATGATTGCTATGATGGTTCCCATGCTCAATGATGCCAACGGAATAAACTTGTTCGGAAATTTGTCAAATGCTTTCTTAAGCACATAACCCGTCAACAGACAGATGCCCAAAATAATAGGGTCTACGAGTTGCAATAAAAATGATAAATCCATAATGTTAATCCTCTCTTTCTTAAAATGCCTGAACGGCTGCCCACATCAAACCAGCTACCAAAAATCCAGCAACGGCTCCGAGAATAGTGTTAAATATGATCTTTTTGGCGCTGCTCCACTCTTTTCCCGGCGCACTTTCCATGTCATCTACACGGCTGTCTATACGATCTACTTTTTGATTCATGCTCCCAACAGCCTCATTCGTATGCTTCACTTCTTCTACAAGTTTCACCATTGTATTTGACATTGTATGTATTTCATCCACTATAGGCTCCAGCTTGTCCAGTCTATGCGTGTTTGATCGTGCCCTCTGTTCTACTTCTGTCAATCTGTGTTCCACATCAAGTTCGTTCATTTCTCACCGCCTCCTGGATTTCTGTTGCTGTTTTTTCTTATTTACATTGTAATATACAATCCGACATTTTTTGTACCATTCTTCCAGCACTGCTTACTACGCTAAATGGCAAATCAACCTACATATTGACTAGTAACTGTTCTACCTGTATATGTTCCAAGTGCCTTTACCCACATATTATCATAGTACATTGTATAAACACCTGTATTATTACCAAGATATACATAATCATTTACGTTCGTCGGTACAGTAAAACTTTTAGTTCTACCAGTCAGGTAACCAAGTAGTGTTGTCCCTATGCATATAGGTACGGGCTCATTATTATATGTATGATCGCAAGTAATAGATATAGATGATACTTGAGCTCCATTAATTATCTCATTACTAATTTGGCTCCTATCAGTGGTTTGATCGTAAGAATCACCCCATCTTCTAGTTAAAGTACCGCTTCCATACGTAGTACTCTTCTTAATTACTCTATACACAGTCATATTACTATTAGCAGTGAAAGTCGCGACCGGACTAGTTCCACTACTACTCATAGACCATCCGACAAAGGTAGCACCGCTAGGAGCCGTACTTCTACTAACAGTAGCTCCCTTCTTATATTTGACAGCAGTACTAACCCCGGCTTCTACAAAAGTAACTGTTACTGCGCTGGTAAATACTTCTACATCATTGTAGATGACTTTTTCCAGAGTAGTGCCGTCATAAATAACGTTATCTACAGTAGTACCATTAAATATTAAACTCATGATATCACATCCTATTTCGTTGTAATAATAAGCGTAGTTCCGCTTAATGACATAGTCGCTTGAGTTCCTAAATTGCTATTTAACTCAGTAAAACCTGCATCAATTCTCTCCTCCAGATTATTCATTGTGTCTGCATCAAAAGCATCACCTTCCTCGGATACTGTTCCCTCGTTTCTGGTAACTGTAACGATTTCTGAGGATCCATCCTCTTTCATCAGCGTTCTCCTGGTCGGGAATTCCGTGGTCCTGTTTTTCCATATCTTTTTAACCCAATTTGTAATCTCTGCCATAATCTGTCCTCCTATAAAAGTAATCCGATTGTGTCTCCGGCATATATCTCATTGCCGGCATAGTAACTAAATTGTGCGCTTACAACCTCATACACATCATTTAAGATCTGTTCGATTGCATTATATGCCCGCCATGTGTTATACGGCAGTGCCGGAACCTGCGGTGTATCTGCATGTACACAATATGCTTCTCTTATTGCTGTTACGTTTGATGATAGATTGCCAAAATAGCTTGCTGTCGGTAGCGCAGGTACATTATTAACATAACTGGTTCCGTCCAGTTCCAGCACATCTAATAGTATCTGTATATCGTTTTCAATTCGTAACAGATCAGATGTATTCAAGCACCCTTTCAGACCTGCCAGATATTCTTCCTGTTCTTCTGGTGTCAGATTAGTCCATCCAGTTTCTCGCAATCTCTGTGCATACTCTACATCCGCCTGTGTCCTGTCCGTCACCGGAGTTATCCACTCATATGGATAACTATATGCTGATGCATTACTGGTGTACTTTACTCGCGCCTTTCTTCTTTGTGTCCTTTTGTGGTAATAAGGATTTATAGGCCTCAGGTCCATCAGATCATCCCCCTCTCACCTGCATAAATTTCTCCTGTGTATGCCGGATCCGTCACCACAGTGCTATATCCTCGACACTTGGCTACCGCTATGTATCCTCCAGTGAGATCAACATTCTGGCTCTCAATCAGTGTCGTGAATGTGCTGCCATTCATAGATTCAATATTTACCCAATTTCCTACCTGTTCTTGTTGTTCCAGGTACTTCATGTCCACCTTTTTCCTTAGCGTATAATAGCTTAATAGGCTATCTGCTAGGGCAGGCAGTTTCTCCGCATTATGCAGCGTACAGTCCGTAAATTTCTTCAGGCTTTCCGTTTCCCCGGCTTCCAACAGTGGTACATTTTTCTGATAGGTAAACGCAGTGTTTGCATATTTCCGTCCGGAGATCACGCACTCACCTGCTGCCTCCATATGGATTATCAGATAATTTGTCTTTACCATCCGGATGGTTCCTGCTGTGGCAGTAATGCTCTCCGGCTTATACGGTTCCGAAAATGTTATCCTGGTATCTCCCGCCTGCAGGCTGCCATTATAAATGTCCGTGGTTTTATCTTCGATCGCATAGCTTTTGCACTCTATAGACACTCCTGAGACATATTTGTCCAGTGATACCTTGGTATGCCCGTTTAGTTTGCGGTTGGTTCCAACCGTGGATGACACATAGCGGTCTGGTTTATATACCTTAATGGTATCGCTCCGGCTGTCATCCGCCACTGCTCCGCAGGCAAAGCATATTCTCTGTAATGCCTTCCGGCACGTCTGTATCCCTAAATAACCGGTCAGCGGTATCTCTGCCACATCATCGTCTATGCTATACTTCGTGATCCCTGCTGCCGCAAATACCGCCTGCAGGATGTTTCCCGCCAGCTCATTTATGTATATCCATCCATCATAAAAGGTGTATTTATCCATCAGACCTACACCGTCGATGAGTTTAAATGTAGCGACATTCTTGGAAAAGGAAAAATCATCCACGTAAAATGCCCCGATAGGGATCCATTCTCCGCCGCGGTACTCCGTGAGGTTTACTTCCTGTGTCTTCTGGATGGACTTCCATGCTCCCTCTTCGTTACCGATGTCAAAATCATTATTCACATCTACGATAGACAGATCTGCCTTATTGATAGGTATCGTAGCAGAAGTGACATCTATATCCTCCTGCACCTTCCCTGTCTTGATCATATCTTTATCCCATACGATATATTTGCCATAAAGAATATACTGCAGTTTAACATATCGCTTCGGATATGCAGTCCGAATAAACTCTATCTCGATTCTGCCGTAATTCTGTACCGGATTGTTACATACATAAACCAGGCTATCCGGATAAAATGTCTTGCTGATCAGCTTAATCCCCGACACCGTGTACCATGTGATCATTAACTCTACCGGGTAATCGTCCTCAAAATATAGCGTGATTCCCGCGGAGGAATGCTGCGATGTAAACTGGATCAATAATTTAGGGTTACTCTCAAATGTGCAGTCGTCCCGTGATTGTTCTTCACTCCAAAATGCAATGTCTTCCGGAGCATCCGACAGGATGCTTTTCTCCCCGGACAGCACAAACTGATTTAACTCTGTTGTTCCATAGTCTTCCTGCAGATGCTCTGCTTCAAACAGTTCGATATTTCCTATGGACTGGTTATCATCCGTAGAAGGAGACGCATCTGACAATGCCGTGACGTCTATAAATTTCATTTCTGCCTTGCAATATGTCCTCATGTCTCCCCCCTTACGGTGTCTTATATGGCTTCTTGGAAGTCATCTTCCAGGATAATCCTTTATACTGTGCCCCAGTCTCCAACACCATTTCCACCTCATCCTGAATGCTGGAAAAATATCCGCAAAAATCGAATTGCTTACTGGCATCCGGAAGAGTAACATGATGGAATCTATTCTCACAATCTGTAATGTGCTCAATCAAAGTATCATACAGTTCCGGATCCTCAATCGTTCCAATGGATATCCTATAATTCTTGTACAGTCCGATGGTCTCAATATGTGAATCTCCATCTTCTGTTCTCTCTGCAAATTTTTCCAAAAAATCAAGCGTTCTTTTCACAGAGATAAACGGGATGTTATATGTAGTTCCGTCTATGATCAGGCCCTGTGTATATTTCCTCTCCATATTTCATCCCTTCCTATCCTTCTGCGATTCCTAATCGCACCTCTTCGTTCTGTATGTAGGGTAAAAACAGCCTGCCGCATGTCTCTCCGTCCAGAATCAAGGATGCATCTACAGTGCCTCCACTCGTCGGCATGCGATCTGCAATCTTGTCTGCAAGTGCATCCATCCAGTCGGTATTACGATCCAGCGGCAATACCGCTTCGCGACCAGCTTCTCCGATCTCTGCCAGTGTAGCTCCAGTGGTGATTCCACCGTTGGCAAGCTGCGGGATAGGTGCTCTTGGAACTTCCGGATAATTGTGCGGTCCGAATGATTTTCCACCAATTACAGGTACCCAATCCGGAATTTCAAAATGTAACTCATTAAATGCTCTAATAACTGCATTGATACAATCTATAAATCCATTAGCTAATGATGCTGCTAATGACAGTAAACCCATTACAACATCCTTGAAAATCTGTTTTGCATCTTTCCATAATTTCCTCCAATCGCCACTTATTAGATCTCCCAAAATTGCAAACACATCTTTAATAACCTTCAGCATTATGGTAATTGCATCTACTATGATGTCTACAGCAAACTTTACTTGTTTTCCCAAATCCTCTAGGATAGGTTGCAATAACGGCAGTAAATTATCTATGATCCACTGCAAAGGAGCCTTCAGATAATTGTCCCAAAACAACTGTATGTATTCTATCAGGGCTCCTAACAATTCCATAAATGCATCAATCATCGGCTTCAGATGGCTCTGATAAGTATCATCAAACATACTTGCCCACTGCATCAGGACCGGCTGCATGTTGTTATTCCAAAAATTTAAAAATGATCCTAGCAGATCAGATATCCCATCTGTAAAATGATTTACAAACGGTGAGATGGAATATTTATAAAGCGCCGTGAATCCGTCTCCAACCTGCCCGACAATATCCGACACGGTCCCGGAGAATACCGCCAGCACATCTATGATACCTTGTACCGCCGTTGCAATATCATCCTGGTTATTTACAAACGGATCCAACAGCAGGTGTAAAATGTCATCTGCAAACTGAGTTGCAATAGAGGATACCGATAAAAAGGCATCCGAGAACATCTGGATCAGATTCGCAGTAAGTTGTTGCCCGGAATCACTTCCAAACGCGGAAAAAATCAGGGCGAACGCTGCTGCCGCAGATGCAGCCAATAGCAAAATATCTGCTCCGATATCAAACATCTGCGTGAGATGCTTCTTGATATCGTCTTTGTTGTCATCCAGGTACTTCTTAATTCCCCCGGTAAGGTTCTGCGCGATGGTCGCACCTATGCTGACAAAGGATGCCGCAATTGTCCCCAGGCTGGTGACGAATGTAACAGCAAAGTTCCCTGCCGCATTCTTCACAGATTCCGCACTGAAGATATCTATAAAGCTGTCCTTTATGGATGCCAGGTTGCTACTAATATTCTGGACCTGTCCATCAATTCCAAGCTTTTCAAAGGCTTTCTTCCAGCCTACCGAAAACTCTTCTTTGATCTGCTTTGCAAGATCTTTGACTTTTCCAAGTTTGGAAGCCATCTTATCGCTGACCTGTACTTCTTCGTACATACCGGCGGTACTGCTGCCGCTTCCCCCGGAATCGTTTTTCTGTAATACATTCAGGTCATCGAAAGCTGCCAGTGCTCCTGCTGCCTTTTTGGCAACACCGGATGTCTTTTCCAAGGATTTTGCATAATCGACCTGCTGCTGTTTCGCCCTGGTCCATGTACTCTGCCCACTGAGCAGAGCAATAAACTGATTCATGGCGTTGATTGCTTTTGTCAGCCAGTCACACAGCCTTGCCAGCGCCGGTGTCACCATCGATACAATAGGCGCCGCAAGCGTTCCCAGCGCCGCATTCAGAGTGGCGATAGAACTTTTCAATGAGGACATTCTCTCGTTGAAGCTTCCGGAATACTTTGCCATGTTCTGGATGCCTGTCTTAAAAGATTCCACCATTGCATTAAATGCTTTCGTGATCCAGTTAAAAATAAGAAGAGACAGTGCAATTCCCTTTAGGCGGCTGAGCAGCGTAGACATAAATCCCGCAGATTTTTTTGCAGCCTTACCTACTTTTTCAATCTGTTTTGCTCCGGATCCGATGCCGCTCTGCTTGGCTATAATCTCATCATGCCTCTTGCTAAGCATAGCCATTTCTCGATTCGCATCGCTTAGCTGATCCGACAGCTTTTGATACTCCGCCGTGTTTGTCGGATCATTATATGCTGCATTCGTGGCTTCTAACTTTGCTTTGGCTTCCGCAAGTTTATTTACTTCCCGCGTGGCATCGTCAAGGCTTTTAATATATGGCAGCAAATTCTCATCCTTAAATCCGAGCTCTCTCATCTGATTGAGTTCTTCATTTGCTTCCTCTACCTTTTTCTTAGCCTCTTCAATCTGATCAGTAAGTTTCTTATACTCATCAGTAGGTATTTTTTTAGCTGCCATTTCCCGCATGGCATCCTCTAACTGCTGCGCCTTGCGGGCAGTCTTTTCCATCCGGTTTTCAAGCTGCATCAGCTGACTGGACATATCCGCATTTTCAATTTTTGTTTTAATCCTGATCTCTCCATCATATCCACCAGCCATTTATACAGCCTCACTTTCTAAAGATTCCCAGTGCTTCCTGTTCTGCTTTTTTCTTTGCTCTTATCTGTTCCATCATGGCATCATAGTCGTCGATCTTCTCTTTTTGCTCTATGGTGTACTCTGGTTCCGGCTGATCCAGCGCATAGATCTGCTGTGCATCCTGGATAGCCTTCTTCTCCGCATCCGTCTTGGCTTCCTCTTTTTTCTTTCTCCGGATCTCTATCACCTGAAGAAAAGAGGACTGCTTATGAGGCATATTCCAGAGCAACCCGCAGAACTTCCACCAGTGCATATCTTCTGTTGCGAGATCAATCCCGTAGATTGCCCGGAAGTCCGCGTAAATGCGCCACTGGTCAATGTCGTAATCTATCAGCCGGCGCTTTTCCTCACTGGTCCCATGCCCGTCATGGTGCCAGCCGTTCATGAACCACTGAATGCATTCGTTCGCGCTATTCCCCTGTGGCATAGGTCGTTCTGACTGCGTTTCCTCATCATAAAACATAAGTCCAAGGATAACCGCCACCCGATCATACTCCGTAAGATCAGGATCATATTGTGCCAATGATATCTGCATTCCTATGCGGTAATCACAGTTAACGTGGTATACATTTCCGGTTGATGGATCTTCCCATTCCTCCGGGAGAGAATCGAGCATGACGTTCGTCATTTTCTTCCACCTTTTCTTCCGGTGTTATACCGTTTTTTCACCTGTTCAAATCTGCGGCCAAACAAATTATTCATCACCGGGATTACCTGCTCTACAAACTCAAACAGTGCCGTCTCATCCGGTACGATATCTCCATAGATGTTCTTGATCGTGTCCTCTCCAAACAATTCATCCAGCGCAGCAATAATCTCTTTCAAGTACTTCACGCGGATGCTGTTAATATCCAGTGCCACCTTGATAGCATCACCGGTATCTTCCGCAGTAAGCTGATCGTCTGTGTGGTTTTCCTTCCACTCTTTCATCTCCACGTCACATCTGGCAGAGATACTGTTGAGCTGGTCAATGATATGTGCAAATCTGTCTGCAGTCTGTGCATCTGCCACGTTGATCCGCAGCACGGTCACTACCTGATCGTCGTCCTCATCTCTGATTGCAATACTTTTATAGCCTGTGCTTAACTTTACCTGTTCCATAATTACCATCCTTTCAGAAATGGGGCAGGACTGAAAGGAACCTGCCCCATTATGCTAATTGTTCATTAACACCTACATTATTTTTCTTGCGTATTTACACTGGCTGCCTGCGGTGCCCAGGTGAATGTACCATCCTCAGATATAGTAATAGTACCCTGTTCCACATCCCCATTGCCGTTAATCTGTATAGTAGATGTAAGGTTGTCCCCACCGGCTCCACCTACGCTGGAAGGGCACACTGTTACCGGTACTCTGATACAATCTCCGGTTTTATTAGTAATGTCCGTCTTGAAGTACCTGTGATAATAGGTATTACACTCTTCTCCAGTCGGAAATTTCTTAAGCAGATCGTCAATTGCCTTCTGCATATCATCAGACAGGTAATCTCTCTGTAGAGACATGGATAAAGCATATCCCTTAACAGAGTTGCTGGCACTCTTCATATTGACATACTGGGTAGACTCTGTGTTAGGTCCCCAGTCCTCAGTGATCTCCTTGTAACCGTCACCCATCTCTACAATTTTAGGAGTTTTTCCACCCATGAGAGATCCGATATCCATCAGAGAGACCATGTTGGTTCTATCTTTTGCCATCTCGCTTTTCCTCCTTATTTTTTATAAAAATACCGCAGCTGCATATTCACCGCATACGTCACTGTATTATCATCCTTTGCCGCTGCAAACACTGGGGATGTTCTCTCGATGGATTCCAGTTGCATCCTGGAATCGCTGAACGTGATCCCGCTCTCCTCCAGCCATCCTGCCAGCTGCTCCAGCATCGTCTGATCATCTATGTTTGCCCGGTTGGTATCAGCGGAACATTTGTAAGCTATCTGGAACGGGTACTGTGCCTCATAACTGCCGCTCACATACCGTTTGAGGTATACGGCACCCTGCATCGGGAACAGTCCGATAGACCTGTCCTCATTGAGATTGCTCCATTTCACGGTGCTGTTGTCGGCGGTAAAGCTTTCCGGATAATCCGGATAGCCCAGGACAAGTTCCAGTATGCCTTTCTGCACACTGGTCGCATCCTTAACCGTCAGTAATTCCTGCTTTTCTTCCATCATTTTCCTCCTACTTCAAAGTGAGGTAATATATCTTCGTAGTTGTCCACAGACGTGATCCGGTATGTGCCATAATAGTGATCTCTGAAATACTCGTACACCCTGCTGTCCGGCAGAGTTGCACCGGTGCAATTTCCCTTTACGAAGAAATCGTTCTCCGGGGAAAATGTCAGGTACCGTTCTTTTTCCTTCGCAGAGAGCAGTTCCCATTCCTTCGGATCCTTGTACGGCTTCGGCAGGTTCTGATAGGGCATGTACAGGGTGACTGCTGCCGCTTTGTCCTGTCCACTTTTCGACGCTGTCACACTGTTCTTTTCCACAAGATCTGCTTTTTCAAGTACCGTAAGATAATACGTTTCTTCCTCTGTTTTGGGATCAAATGCCCGGTTAAACAGAGTAACTACTTTGTTATCCCAGAACATCATCCCACCCCCGCATACAGTAATCCTGTGCCCGCCAGGTATTCACAAACCGTATCGTAAATGAGATGATTCTGTGCCGTCTTATCTCCCATCACCTTATCTATCAGCGTTTCATTGCCACCGAAGCTGACAGATCTGCCGCCGGAAGACATAGACTTAATGTTTGCCACAGTCTCGTCGTTGGCATGTGAGCTCTTATAATCGATCTGATACATAAGGTCTGCCAGGGCACAGGTAGCCTTTTGGATTTTCTCCCCGTATTCGGTGATTGCATCCGCATCAATGTTTCCAAATGTCAGCTGATCCAGCTTTGTGCTGGCACGGTCATTCCATTTTGGAAAAAGGGACTCCCCAATGGAATTCCCATAGTATTTTTTTGTGTAAAAATCATACGTAGTATATCCCACCAGAAAATCCCTCCTTGTTTATGCGAAGTCAACCAGTAAATTGCTGTCCAGTTCCTTAATACCGTAGATAATATCGAAGGATACCTTATCCTGTTTATGGTTGGAATCGTAGTCCATTACTACACGAATACCCAGTCCATCAGCAGATGCGATATATGCATTCTTGTTGCCAAGAGGTAATTCCAGATTACGGGTTACCAATGCAAGGCCATTTCTGTGGAATCCCAGCGCATGTGCCTTGTTTACGACGAATGCATCCGCATCATTTACTGCAGCAGGGATATTCTGATCTACTTTCAGCGTTCCGGCTCCAGCAGATAAAGTGCAATCCTCGGTAACAGTATAAAGATATCCATCTACAATCAGCTGATCACCCTTTAAGATGGTTCCGGCTGCTGCCTTTCCATCAGATACTGTAAACTGGGTTGCATTTTTAACTCCAGTCACCTTGTAGGCAGTTGCTGTACCTGGTGTTGTGTTCTGATTTTCTGGGCAGTTCTGAGACATATAGGTCTCACAGGTATACACTTTTCCGATTTCCGCTTCTTTCAGTGCCTGGGAATCCCCCTTGTAACACTGCTTCGCAAAATTATCTAAAGTGTTGTACTTGTAGAGAGTAGTGGGCGGCAATACAAGCCTTCTATCGGTTCTAGGTGCCTTTGCCTGATCTAAGACCTTACCCACTCCAGCAATATCATCAATCTTAGGGTTAGCGGAAACGCTGGCTTTTCTGGCTGCTTTAGAAATACCTACCGCCAGCAGATCGATGTCTACCTGCTGAGCCATTGCCTGCATTGCCGGTACGATTACCTGCTTACTAAAATCCTTGATATCCAGGGTTAATTCCTTCGCTCCTACATTAACAGTGATATCGCGGAATCTATCCATCCTTACTGTTACGGATCCTTCTGTAATATCCTGTGCTTCTGTCTGACCGGTAAAATTCTTTGCCACAAAGGTTGCCGGCTTTCTTACGGTGATCGTGTCTCCTACTTTTACAAATTCTTTGGAATAATCTCTGTGCACGAGATTTGCCATTGTCAAATTGCTTAACAGCACTAAAAGAGCTTCATTTGCAATGATCTGCGGTGTTAAAACTTTGTTCGGCATTATTTTTTTCTCCTATTGATTCTGATTCCTCCACTTTTTATAAGTTTCGAAATCCATCTTTTCAGGGTCTCCTGTGATCTTTTCTGTATCACTTCCACCCATCGGTTGTGTAAACTGGGCCTGATTGTCTTCATCCTGCTCTTTCTGCTCATCCACAAATGCTCCGGAATCATTTTTCTTTGCTTCTTCGAGCAGATCGCTAAATCCGATCAGTTTACCGTTCTTAACTGAAACACTTGCGGTAATCTCAGCCATAATGGACTTTCTCGCAGATTCTGAGGTGAATTTCACATCTTTCATTGCTTCAGTCAGCAGATCTTCTTTCTCTCGCGCTGCAATCTTCGCGTTATAGTCCTTCTCTGCCTTTTCTGCTTTCTCCTTCCACTCATCCCGTTCCTTTTTGATGGCATCCATGTCCTTTCCATCAAATCCTTTCAGAGTTTCCTCTGCTGTTTCTGCTCTGGTTTTCCATTCGTCACGATCAGTTTCCGCTGCTTTTACCTTCTTTTCGAGCTCAGCCTTAGAAAATAGTTCCTCACCCATGCTCTTTTTTACAGCCTCTTTCTGTTCGTCTGTCAGTTCCAGACCGAGTTTTTCCAGTTCGCTGATTACCTTTACCATGTTTCTACCTCTCTCTTTCTCTGTTTTTACTCCGGTCAGCCCGGCGCGATCGAGTTGCTATTTACCCCATAGCTGGCATTTTTCAAATTAAAAAGGCACGCCCAAAACAGGACGCACCTTAGCGGTCATCCTATAATTTTTGTAGGTTAGCGAGCAGACCTCTTGTCTGCCCGGTTGTGCTCTTTTTAATTGTCAATATAATTCTAACACGTTGCACTGCAAATTTTGTACCAATTTTTACACAAAATAAGAGAGCCTATTACTAAGCCCTCTTCTAAATTCAACATCCTATTTATCTATACGTTCCTCACGGATGGCTGTGCAAATCATAGACAATGATTCTGCATAACTGATAACTGTTTGTTTGTCCTCCTGTGAAGCATTTGATTTCAAAAAAGCCTGTACCTCTTCCTCCAGTTTAACACACTCTTCTGCACTCTTCTTAGGTGCCATAATTTCGTGACACAACCGTTCCGCCTCCGTCCAATTCTCCGGATGGCTGTTCTTCTCATTTGTCTCCCGTACTATTTTCATAAATTCATCAAATGTCATTGTATCACTCCTTTTAATGCTTGCAAAAATAACATGACATCATTGTACTCTGAGAATGTTACTCCCATAGTTCTCAAACTGTCATCTACTTTGTCTTCAAGCCACTGGTATCTCTCCGGCAATGGAATATTAAACAGTTCCTGTGCAAACTCCATATCTGTTCCATATTCAAATTTGCCGTTTATCGCCCTCAATATTGAAACCTGATCTGCATAACCTTCCACAGATGCTATTTTCATTTTTTCACAGATCGTCTGTTTCAGAAATTCTACCGATGCTTCCTCTATTGCCTGATTCTGGAAATACACATTTGCATCATAATAGCTTTCGGAGCAAGAATGTAACATTTCATGCCATAAAATACCATCATCTGCGGTGGCAACAAGTGCTATATTGCACGACCACTCTTTCATTCCTATTGCTTCACCGTCAATTAAAGAATCATGAACAGAAATAGTGCCACTCCACATTGACGCTCTATCAGAATATTGTGTAATTTCTCTCCTGATCTGTTGTGCTGTACTCTTAAATTCCCCTTCTGTTCTTTTAGTATACCCCACATTTTCTGCCTTTTCCATAGGTGCTTTTATGGAATTGCTGTAAGCTGTTGCCCGACCATTTGCAACAGATGCCTGCTTTTTCTTGAATCCTGCCACTTTCAGACGCTCCATCTGAGTCTGCAGATCATGTTCTGCACAGAAATGCTCATATGCCTGGTTCTGTGTCCGCAGCTTATATGCCAGCTTATCATACTGCGGCTGTAAGATCTCTTTTACATCCGTCTCTGCCACTCCATCGATTTCCGCTTTTTTCATCAGCAATTCTCGCTTGGTCTTCCGGATGGCGCGCTCCATGCGACGCTGCTCCTGCTGCCGCTGATAAAGTTCCTGGCTCTCGTGGATGTCAATCTTCGGCTTACCATCTGCATCCACATAAGGATTCCGGAGCGACGGATCCCACGGTTTATGCGAATGTCTGCAGTTATACCCATGCAGGCCTAAAGGATTCACCACGGTTCCCTGTCCACTGTCAGGATCTATGGTATAACCTGTGGCTTCCAGAAGATTTTCTATCCCATCATCCCGCCCAACAATTTTATAGACCTTGCCCTGCCAGTGATCATGCGATCTCAGATCTTCCGGATGCTTATCATCGTGTCTGGCACCCATATGAGCCGATACCAGGACATATTCTATCCCGCCCTCTGCTATGTACTGATTCGTTACCTGTGCCGCCGTCTGATTCATCGATGTCACAATACAACACCGGACTGCTGCCTCCAGTGACCTGGTTGCTCCTGTCGGATAATCGATTGTCACTCCTTTTTGTGCATACCGATCCAGTACCTCGCACACCGCACTGCTATATGACTGAAAGCCCGTTGCAACTCGCAGGTCCACCTCATTCAGCAGATTCAGCAGATCTTTCTGAGACTGCAGCATGGTTGTCCTGGTCAGATTATTCAATTCTCCGAACGTTTTCTGCATCTCTGCATTCATGGCAGCTATCACAGCATTGTTTTGCAATGGTGGCGTCACAGTTCCCAATTTACTCAGCACCTCTTCATCATCAGAAAATGATGTCATTACACTCTCTCGCAGGATCCTGCGGACCTCTTTTTGACTCAGACCGGACAATTTTGCAATTTTCTTTACTATCTCATCATTATGCAGCCCCAGCTGCTGTAATCTCCACAGTTCCCGGTCTGCCGTCCCGGAGATCTCACCATTTTTCAGCAGACGCATAGCTATGTCCTGCAGAATCCAGTCTTCCAGCTCCTGATACAGTTCTACAAGCTTATCCGATTTTCCGTAAAAATAATCCGGTGTCAGCATTAACCTTTTCCTGCCTCTCTCTTTACAAGATCCACCCATTCTGAACCGTGCGCCTGTTTTGCTCTCTCAAACCAGTGATCTCCGGTTCCCGCTGCGTGATATTGCAAAGGTCTTCCAGTCGGTTCCTTCTTTTCATATTTGTCTGCAAAAGATCTGCCATCTGAGGTGAGATACAGCTCTCCTGTATACTGGTAGTGCGCATAAGGTGTGTTGTACGCTATCTCCCCACCATAAATTCCTTCCGGGTAGTTCACACTTCCTCTCAGTGCTCCCTGCGCAAACGGAATATATTCATCGCAGTCAGCCACCACCTGCATATTTAACAACTTCTGTGCATTTGCAATGTTCTGGTCCAGTCTGTCGGTATTGATTCGGATATCAATGCATCCGATAGTTTTTCCATACTGCATTTTTCGTCATCCCTTATCCTTACAAACAATTCCTGCGGTCCTATCAAATCTTTTTCATCACAGTTCGGTCCTACTGGATGCCCTTCTAAAGGGATAAATCCTCCCTTTGCAAATTTAGGTAACGGTAACCTCATTGCTGCCTCTATAATCTCATTCGGTATTTCATTCATTCCCTATCACTCCTCGTCAAATAACCCTTTTTCGTCGTCTCCGCTTGCCTCTGCCACTGCTGCCTTAGCTTCCACCTCTGAATATCCCTCAAATCTCACAAGATACTGCCATTTCGGTATATAACCACTGTTCGCAAGCTGGAGGTTTCTCATTCTATCCTCTTCTTCGTTATATGTGATATCCCCGAAGTCATACTGTGTCTCATAATCTCCTGCCGGTTCCAGATTGTACAGATCTGCAAATACTGCCTGCGCATAGAACAGATCATCAAGTCCTGCCTGCATGGCATCCCGGACATCTTTGATCAGCTGGATGGTTCTTCTGTCATCCGACTCCACCTGTGTTGCTGTCACCATCCCTGTTTTTTCATCAATTACAAAATACCCATTGGAAAATCCACACTTTACCCCGATAATAGATAATTGCTGATTGATTCCTGCTTTTCTGATCTCTGTATTCAACTGAGGGAGAATCTCATGATAATAATCTGAATTTTCCCCGTTAATTGTTCTCACATATTTAGGCAGATTCAATTTCCGTCTGATTACATTTCCTTTTTCATCCTTTTTGGCCGGTAGCTGCACCACTCTCTCATCCAGCAAAACCATCTTACTACTGTCTTCGATTTCTTCTGCATTCCTACTGTAGGCGATATCAAGGTCTCTTAACTCTTCTAATGCCTTTGAAAATGCTGACATTCCCAGCGGACTTCTCCGATCAATCTTGTTTACAGACGGCATTCTGAACATACCAAAAAGCATAGAGTTGATTTTTCCACCGTTCTTTTTGGCAATATGCACATCAGGCTGCAGTGAAGACCATTTTGTATACTTCAGTTCTATCTCTTTTCCCAGCTCTCCGGCATTTTTACTTATGAACGCTCTGTTTGATACAACGTAGTACATTGTATCTGTATATTTTTCTGCCTCTGGCATCTTTACCCTGGCAGAAAGAAAACGGTGATACTCCAGTTTTGTATAATAATCTTCTCCGCTCTGGTAATCATCTTGGAATACAATACCGGATATTTTTCGGTTTCCATCTATTGCCGTGATTTCCATCTGATCTGGAGTAATAAGATCCACTCCCATTCCATTCGGCTTCAGGATAACCGTTCCGAAGGCACACATTGATTCCGTCCACTCCCTGATATGATCTTTTACACAGGTGTCCCAGAAATCTTTCATGTATTTTGCCCGTCTGCCATCAAAGTTTACATCGATTGCCAGCGTTGCAAGTCTTGCGATTTCTTCACAAATAAATCCTGCAAAATTTATTGTTCTAATCCCATTTTCCGGATCCAGCCATTCCGGTTCTCCATTATAAATATTCATCCATTTCTGAATTGCATCCTGCATCGCTCCCGATGTGATACCTGTTACCTGAAACTTGTCCTTGATTTCTGATTTGAACATATTATTCCACCATCCTTTGATTGCTGATATGATTCCCATTTTGTTCCACCGCCTTAAATTAATCCTCTGTTATACCGTCGTGCCACTGTATAGATAAAATATCTGATCAGGTCCATATGATGGTCATTCTCTTTTATTACCCGATCTTCTCCCACTGCTTTGTCATCCCAGGCATACGCTCCAAATTCTTTTTTCGTTTCCACGCAGCTATCATGGATCTGTAGCATGCCCAGGTTCAAATACTTCGTTACCTCCTGGATGCCGTTAAGGACATCGTTATTTCCGTCCGTACAGGTATATTCTCCATATTTCTGTATGGTTGCCTTCATGGCTGCTGCCGATGGGTCGATTACTATGGATGTTATCGGGAAATCCCCGGCAACATCTTTTATGATCTGATAATACGCCTCATTGTCCAATGTGACTTTTTTCTCCCGCCCGGAATAGTGTCCCTCACGTAGCATCCTTACTCTGCCACTGTCCTGCAGTTCCATGAGACCTACTGCAAAAGGATTCATTGTGCCATAATCGATTGACAGATAGTACGATGCCTGTCCAGAATACTCATATTCTCCGTGGAAAACGTTGCGCTCCTTGTTAAACATTCCGTATACGAGTCCCTCAGCAATTACCCACAGTCCAAGAATGTATCGTGAGTAGAATACCCCGCTGTACATTGCCTTATATCTGTCCTTGATTTCCTTTGTAAGAGACAGATTATCGTCCATCGTAAAATGGAGATAGATCAGCTTTTTCTTTTCTATGTCATCAATCCAGTTTGTTTTAAACCAATGGCTGGGAGAATCCGGGTTACAGTTAAACCAAAACTTCGATCCACTCACGGAGCATCGACCGGTCGCCTGATTGACGAATGATTCCGGCATTAATGCCACCTCGTCGAAGAACATTCCAGCCAGAGTAATACCCTGTATCAGGTCCTGTGATCTCTCATCTTTACCACCGAATATGTAGAAAAAGTTTGTCACATCCCCTTTTGATATGACAATCATGTTATCCGATCTGTGATCTGATACCTGATATCCTCTGCTCTTCAGCATAAGTTTCAGCCAAAACAGCACATTTCTCCGGAAGGATCCTATGGTCTTTCCTGCCATTCCAAGGTTTTGCATATTGAAGGTGGACATTGCCCATATTACAAAACTCAGTGACATGCACAATGTTTTACCTGATCGAATAGCTCCATCTGCAATAATTCCCTCTTTTTCCCGGACAGGAGAATCTTTACACCACCATGTAAGTACCTTTTTCTGCTTTTCTGAAAATGGTTTGAACTCAAATCCCTTCTGGCGATACCGCACAAGCATTTTTGCGGCATTCTTCCATGCATTTTCCCTTACTTTTCTAACTCTCCTGTCAAAATCCTTCCAATCAACCATCTTCCGACCACACTTCCTTTGCAGATGCATTCAACATTTCCAGGAAATTATCCTGTTCTGCTTCATTCTCCTGCTCTTTTTCTTTGGTCTGCATTTCCAGTCTTATGAGTTCCATCTCGAGCTTACGTTTATCAAATTCTTTCCGATGCTTGTCATCCGGGTTCATCTCGAAAAATTTCGTCAACCAGTTTATGGCTTTCTGCCGGTCCTCTATCTCAATCGAGACTCCATACTTCGTCTCTTTTACCTTCTTGATCAGCTGAGTATCCACAAAATTTGAGTCTCTTGGATACACGCTTCTTGCATCATATCCCGCAATATCTCCGAAATCTGCAAAAGCAATCCTCATCTGTAATTCAACGATATCACTTTCATCCGCCACAATCTGCTGTCGTTTGATCTCTTTCAATCTGTCAATTTCTTTTTTTATACAAGGTTTTACAAGGAGCTTGTACCCCTCTGCATTGGCCACATCATAACTACTGACGTATGCTTTCAGATAGCTCTGCGTTGCATTGAAAGTTCTAGCATAATATACGCAGAATAACTGCTGTTCCGGTGTCAGTTCATCATTTTGGAAAGTGTCCTTTGTTCCATCATCTGCTTCCTGCTTTTTCTTCCCCTTTTGGCAATCCGAACGTTCGCTTTTTGATGCCGAACGTTCGCCATCCCAGTTATAAGTACTTTTCCACCTTCTGACAGTCCCAGGAGGTACCTGCAGATTGGCAGCAATGTCTACCAGTTTCATCCCCTGCATGTACATCTCATATGCTTTTTCACTTATCGGATTTCTTTTTGCCGCCAACAGATCACTCCCTTTCTAGGTAATCCCTATACCATGATTATAATTCAGCTTTTCTTTTAATTTGTACCATTTTACAGTAACGAAAAAGAGAGGATCACTCCTCTCCTTTTTCCTGCTGCCTCAATATCCTTTCTGCTTTTCTTCTTTTTCGGTAAAAGCAGTTGCGGCTTATGGCAATAACTCCATATTTTGCTTCCAGTTTGTCATAGGATCTGTTGTATTCAATGGATTCTGCCAGAAGATCTGCCAGGTATCCATCCACAGATACACACACTTCATGGATTTTTTCCCTGTTCTGTGGTCTTTTATCCATTGCTCTCCTTTCTGATGACTGCTGCCTCGGATGATCTTATGCCAACCTGGTTGCACCGGTGCAACTTGTCATGCTACTCTATTATATTTGTGCTGCATTTCTTCTATATCGTCGATCAAATAATACTGGACCGTCATATCCGGTTTTGCGTGGCCAAGTAATTTACTCACTAGCAGGACATCACCCGTCTTGCGGTATAATACGCTAGCAAATGTCTTACGATACACATGCACCGTGGCTGTGATCCTGGTTACTCCTCCCCTGACTGCCATCTCCTTAGCCAACTTTTCAATGCCATACTCCCGCATCCGGTTGTGAGGAGCTCTATCTGCCAAAAATAACGGATCTGTTCCAGGTCTGTCCCCGATGTAATTTCGTAAAGCCATCACCGCTACTGGCGTAAGCATTCCGGTGCGGTAGGTATCCGTTTTTTCTGCGTAAATTGATACCTGCTTATTTGTCAGATCAATATCTGACACATTGAGGTAAGAGATTTCTCCAACTCTCATGCCGGTACAGATCATCAACTCAAACAATGCCTTTTCCTTGGGTGTCTGCAATGCATAACGGATAGTTTCCACTTCCTCATCCGTCAATCGTACCTTCTTTTTCTTGATCTGCTTAACCTTATCTACTCCGTCAACAATATTGTCCTGGATATGCCTCTTTTTAAATGCCCAGGAAAAGAATGTGCATAAGTACCGGTATATTGTGGATTTATAATTGTGGCTGATGTGATCACGATAGGATCTAATAGCAAGATAATCTGTGATATCCTGCGCTGTCACATATTTATAATTTTTTCCGACATGATCAAAAAACTTACGGATAATGCCGATATAGCTCCGTATTGTCCCAGCATGTAGTCCTGCTGCCACACTGTCCACACAGTACCTTTGCATTAACCACTCGTTATCATGCTCCATAGTCATAGGCAGCTGTTTGATCTCTGCCAGCTCAAAGTCCTGCAATTTTACGTAAAGCGTAATCTTCATTCGGTCGATCTGCTCTCGTGTCATAGTATCTCGTAATTCATAGGCAACATCATTGATCAGGTCATTTTTGGTCATACGCGCACCTCTTTCGTATTGCCTAAGGTATCACATTATGATATGATGTCCTTAAGCAGTGAGCGGTAGATGCTATCTTTGGTCGGATGGTCTACCGCTGTTTTTATGTAACGATTGCAGTCCTTCTGCAGCTGGAATTTCAAATTGTGTATTATGATACTTATTACACTTTTAACATTTTTCCTTTTTCTATCACTCCTTTCGTTATCCTGATGGATTCCGGGAATGCCGCACAGATATGTACGACACTCCCAGAAATACCGTAGTATATAGAGTACTACTAAAACCAGTGGAAATCCGGATTACTGGTATCGAATGGCGGCAAGCAATCATCATCATCCGGATCAGGTGCGTCGTAAATCGGTCCCGCATCTGCTCCTGCCAGGCAATCTTTCTCCGGATCAATTCCACACTCGTCAAAAAGCTCCCACACCTGTCTCACAGCTTCCGCGTAAGATCTTGCTGCCATTAAATACTCATGTCCAAATAATACTACACTCCACTCTTTCATTATTTTGCTCTCCTTTGCATATTTTTTTGTAAGCAGATTTGTCTTACATATGGATATGTCAAAAAAAACCGTAAAGAAAAGCATTTTTTGATAAATATTTTTATTTTTTCAACTTTTTCTTACATAAATATTATTTATGGATTTTTTTAAAGGATCTATCGCATCCAGGCAGGCATTGTAACCGTCCATCGTTCCTCTGACATAATCTCTACCGAGATCGTCCTCATCGGTCATCTCTGTCTCACGTTCCGGCAGCTCCATGAGCGGACACCAATCTGGTTTTCCAACATTGCTTGCATCCTCTCCTGTGGCACCGCATATCAGATTAAGTTTCTTGCTACCTTTCTCAAAGTAGCTGCAAGCACAATCTGCGCAGCATTCCGGCATATCATCAATCACTAATACTGCTTTAGCCATATTCTTCTTCCTTTCTTCACTAAATTTCAGTTTTATTGTGTAGTAATACGTAATATTACACAGGTAAATAATTGTCCAATGCCTTCTGGATCGCCCAGGAGATAGGTCTGTCCTGCTGGTGACAGTAAGCTACCAGTTTCTCATACTGCTCCGGATCCATGCTGATATTCTCCCGGATGTTCTTCCGGATGTTCTTCTTACCTTCTTTCTTCGGTCTCGCCATACATATCTCCTTTCTGTTACACAAATTTTCCGATATTTCAGTTAACTTAACCAGCATATTAGCCTTAATCAAATCATATATAATATCCAGCGAATCTCTATGATCTCTGTATTTGCAATTTGGATTTTCATGTATTCGTGGATCATCGTCTTTCCAATCATTAACACAAAAAAGACAATTACTTACGAAAAGCATTTTGCACCCATTAGCAACGCACAAGTAGTAACATTCGCTTTTTCCTGCTATTCCTTTACAACGCTTAAATCCGTACTTTTCAAATTCTTTTGCTTCACAATTTGGTTTTAACATTTCCTACCTCCACTAAATCCTAATATTTCAGTTTAACTGCCTAATATTATCCTCAATAAATCCTTTCAGAGTAGAAAAACCTTTATTTTCTTCAATTCCTTTTCTTTTCAACTCTGCCTTTATAGTATCCATTTCCTCTTTTACTGACTGATATGCCAGTAACATTCCTTTTTTCATTTCATCATTCATTTTTTCTACCTCCACTAAATCCTAAATAATTTTCTAAAGATATTCTTTTTTGGCTTAATCACCTCGAAACACTTTTCTTTCCAGTCAAAAACATAATCCAAGTTGTATGAGCTGAAGCCAATATTGTAATACCGTTTTCCTACCTCTCTATATTTTATTTCAAAATAAGGTTTTTCTTTTTTTCCAGTGACAATTATTTCAATCTCACTCACTTTAATTTTTCCCATATTCCGCTCCTTTGCTAAATCCTAAGTTACATCAATTTTTCCACTCATCATATCCGGAATCAGTGCGTCCCGCAATTCAGCCAAATATCTATTTTCTTGCTGATTCAGGTAATATATGTGCTGTTTCCATGTCTGCATAATCATCACCAAGATGCTTGACAGAATATCTTTGCTGTTGTTCTCAAATCGGATTTCGTTTTTATTCTTTGATGTTGAAAAATAATTATCTTTTTCAAGCTGTGGTGCTCCCAATTTTACAAGCAGTTCATTGAGTCCTGTATCTTGCTGATCATTTTTGTATATTTCGATATCGAATCCCATTCCTTTTGCCAGACTTTCATTGATTGTTAGCTTGCATGCGTTTTTTTCTCTCACCACCCTGTTTAGGTCCTCTACTATATCTTCATAGCTCCTATGTTTTACTTCCTCTTCCTGTATATCGAGATAGTGACTCGCCAAAAGAGAATATTTATCCTCTTTTATTTTTTCAATGCTTACTGATTTGCAAAAATCAGGAATACTTTTTCTTTCCCTGATTGCATCCAGCACATCTTCCATTATTTTTTCCGGAATAACCTTTATTTTTTTCTGATAGATTCTGTTAGTATGAGAGGTTCCACCATATTGCCCTTTTTGATCTCTGATTTCCTCTACATATCTATTCCTAATGTCTATCATTTCCGTGGTTACATGTTCTTTGTTTTTGTCCAAAACAATAATACAGGTTCCCACCCCGGTGGACTCAAACATGTTGTCCGGGCAGATAATCACCGCTTCTACCAGGTTTTCCTCTACTAACCATTCTCTTATTGCCTTTTCCTCCTTTTGATTGCTGCTCATTATAGCGGCTGGCAGAAGGAAAACACACCTGTCATGTTTTTCCAGTCCTGTTAGTACAAATGCATAATTCGCATTATTTGCAGGTGGCACTACATAACATTTAGAAAATCGTGGTTGTATCTGTGCGAATGGCGGTATTTCCCATTTCATGTTATACGGTGGATTTGATATTAAGGTTTTCTTCATTTTCATATTTCCGTAAATCTCCCGAATTTTTCTCCTCTTGCGATTTTGTATGTGTGAAATACTTCCTGTTTCAATACATCTGAATGATATACTTTACATTCAATATTTCTAACTGCCATATTGAACAGTAGAAATGGTATTACCTTGCTGTCATATTCATATAATTCAAATTTTTGGTTCTTGTCCATATTCCATTTTTGAATTGTCAATGCCCCTGATCCAGCGCACATATCTGTAACTATATCTGATTTTCCTGCAAGTTTTCCCATAAACACAGCTAAGCTCTTAGGTGTATAATCCTGCATTTTTTCCGTTCTATCTGCATGGTAATACTGAAAAATCATTTGTAACCAGTCGATGCTCAAATCTTTTACATTCTCACAAAATTTTTCATACACTGTCTCATCATTATTTTGAACTGCAGTCAACAATTTCTCTGGCAGATCTTCGGTTGTCTTCGCATCAAATAATCTCAGTACTTTATTTGTAAGTTCCTGTAATTCCATCCCTGCTGCCTCCTTTACCATCCGATGATACAGTAACCCTGCATCAGTCCATATTCCGGTACATTCCGGAGCACATACCGGATCCGGCGTACTTCTGTCCGGCCAGTGTATTCTCCGTTTTCCCACTCCATTAAGATCAGGACATCTCCCGGCTGTACATCATCTTCATCTTTTCGCAGCTCAAAGTTCTTCTTTTCCTCCCGGACTGCCTGAAAGTGCTGTGGCAGGATTTTCTTTTCTATTGTTTTCATTCTTCCACTTCTGCTCCCTGATGCTCTATTCCCATTGTTAATAAATCGCCGTAAGAAAAGCACCTTGTAAATCCAGTCTTGCGGTCTCGTGTCTGGATCGTGCGCGGATAAACCGCTATCACCTCGTACTCCCTGGTCTCACTGATAAATCGGTGTTGTCCCCGTCCGCGGGTCTCCAGCGGCTCCTCGATGGACTTGTGTGTTGTCTTAATTATGTCGCCTATATGTACATTATGGATGCGCGGTGCAGGATTCGGCAGAAGATTGCCGTCCCAGTCCTTATACTCCTGCATTGTAGTCTCCTTCCCGGACGACTGCTGCCTCTTGGTGTCAGCGGCCGCCCCGTGGCTTCGTTTACAGTGTCTATTGTGATTCACTTTATCCAAAAGGCTTATTGATTTTTTTGAGCTGCCAGTGCTTTCTGTACGGCAGCATAGTAATTATTTACTCCGGCGATCAAGATCTCCGTCTCGGTTTTTCCCATTTTTTCTGCGCAGTACTCCAGCCGCCGTTTTTCTTCCGGTGTCATCCGGATGATCTTGCTTATCGTTCTGCTTTTCATTCTCTTCCTTATTTTGTATATACAAATTTGTATATACATTATCCCCACTTGTTATAGGTCAAGGCATCCTCGCTCCAGTCCGGGTAATGATCCTGCAGGTACTGCCTAAACATCTGCAGCATCTCCTCCCGTCTGCCCTTGTTGCCGTTATCGAGCATCTCATGGTGACTCTGGCAACCCAGGGCCCCATTCTGCGGGATCCCAAGACCTCCCCTAGAGCGCGGTATGTAGTGCATGATGCTCTGCAGCTGCTGTCCGTACCAGGTAACGTCCTCCATGTGATATTCCATGCGGCAAAAGATGCACTGGTACAGATCACGCTCCTTGATGATCTGACGGGAGGCGGCATTAAACTCCCTCGCTCTCGCCTGTTTCGACATCTTCGGCATTCTGTCTGCCTCCTTTTCTGAGTTCTTCCAGTCTATCCAGGTATCCGGAGATATCTTTCACCTGCACTCGCGCCGCGCTGATCAGATCCATCTCTGCGTAACGTACCAGATTATCCACTGCTCCACGGATGGACTGGAGATAAGCTGTGCGCTGGTCTCCTTTAGATGGGCAATATTGCGGAAAGTCGTTTTCAAGGTCTGTCTGTCCCGGTACCTGCTCTTCCGTACCCATGGTGTCGGTATTCTGATTATCCGCGTCAGTTTCTCGGGAGGACGAGTCATTTACCTGTGTTTGCGGCTCTTCCGGTGCCGGATCCGGTGCGGCTCCCGGGATGGTCATCTGCTCCGGCTTCTTGTCCGGCTCCTTCGGCTTTTTCTTCGGTTCTGTGTTTGCTTTGGTCACACGGGATTCCTTACGCTTTTCAGGTTTCTTCTCTTTCGGAGTCTCATCCGGTTGCACCGGTGCAATTTCCGGTTCTTCCGGTGTTAAGTCCTCGCCATATAACATCTTGTACTGCTCCTCAGGACTGCTGCCTCCATCTACGAGTGACCGTACTGCAAGGCATATCTGATCTTCTGTGTATTTACTCCGCTCCAGCGTCTTCAAATTCACGATGGTAGCTCCATCAGAATTAACAATGATCTGCGTGCGGCGCTCTCCCGGGATCCGGACGGTATACACTGCGTCTCCCTGCGGAATCAGTACATCTATGATCTCTGCATTATTTCTGTTTCTGCTTGCTGTTTCCATAAAGCATACCATCCACAGCTTCCGGAAGAGATCTTCCTGCTCCTTACCCAGCTGCCAGAGGTTTCTTTCCAAGGGTGATCCCTCCGGTGGAAGCATGGGCTTGTCCGTGACGGCTGCTGCCTCTGCCTTCTCGATCTCCACCTCAATATCCGTGACCTTGCTCTCAGCATCCACCTCGTCCTTTATGTCCTGAATCTCTGCCTTGGACAGCGTAGGCGGAAGCGCCTCGTTGATCTCGTCCGGGATCTGCAACATCAAGGTAAGCTTTGCATATCCAAATCCCTTGTAGCTCGGGAGCAGATGATCAGAGTAGCCATCCTCCGAAAATCTGTCATTGATACTGATAAAGCGGCTTACCTGTGTCTTATCTATGCCATATTCTGCCTTGGCAAAGTCTGTCACGGTTGCATATCCGCTCTCTGCCAATATATTTGTGTCTCTGGCTACCTTGAGCAGATAGCCGATCTGTACAAAATCCTCTGCTGTCCGGGTGAGAACTGCATCCAGTTCCTGTTTATATTCCTGATAAGTTTTTGTGTATTCCATTAATTCCATCAGATTACCTCCATCAGATCTTCTGCCAGTCCTTTCAGGACCACAGTATTATTCTTTGCCTTCAGTTCTTCTATGTTCTTCTGCCGCAGTATCTCACTCTGTGTTGCATATTCATGGTCCTGTTTGCTCATGCGCTTGCGGATCACCTTCTGCCACTCCCTCAGGAACGGCTTGATCTCTTCTATGCCCGGCTCCTCGTCGCAGGCTCCCCGGTGCTGGCGGATGGTACCGCCCGGCTCCACCTCTATGGTATAAAAGGGCTTGTCCGGGGACGACTGCTGCCGCAGGAAGCAGATATAGGTCTCTCTGCTGACAATCCGGTCAAAATATCTCTCCGTGTTACCGACGCAGTGATGCAGTGCCATGCCCTCTGCCGTAATCTCCATAAAGTCCCTGGGAACCACAATACAATAGGTGTCATTCTGATACTCAAACTTCTCGCTGATCTCGGAGAGGATGTCCTCATATCCCGGATACTTGTTCCTCATCTCCTCCGCCTGCTTCCTTGCCATTTCCGCATTTCTTTTCCTTTCAAATTCTTCCCTGTGCAGTTCCACTTCCGCATTCACTTCATCGTGCCGGCGCTTCAATTCCCTGGGGCGGTGTACCAGTGCATCATCCATGTGTTTTCCAAGCGTTCGCGACATGGACAGATAGTCCTCGTACTGATTCCAGACATCCTGGATCTTCATTCCCGGATACGATTCCTTTTTCTGACGGTTCAGGTAATTCATAAGCTGTTCCGGAGACATGTATTCTCCGGCGAGAGATTTATCATAGTCCTCCGGATCAATTCTGTTTTTTTCTGTCCATGCGATAAATTCTGCCGACAGCTTTCTTTCTTCCAGTTCTGACCACTGCATCCAACGCAGCATCTGCATTCCGCCGTTTTCCTGCCGCAGGCGGTTGATCAGCTGCTTGTCATCTATCAGTAAGATATCTTCCATGCACTTACCGTTTACTTCAATTGTTCTCCCCGAATACCCATTCCAGTATGTAATACACTGTGACAGTTCATCCAGCAGACGGTAAAAGCGTCCCTTTGCCATATACTCCGCGATACCGGTAAATTGTTCATTTCTTTCCACCAGCAATCCGTTATAAAATGCCTTAATCCCCATCTGTGCCAGCATCGGCATGACATCTGACCAGGCTTCGTATGCAGTATCCTTCAATCCGGCTTTGATTCCTTCCGTATCTGGATACAGGTAGGATGTATGCCAGCGTCTGTTTTGCGGATTGTGGTCGTGCCATCCGCACCAGTACACATCACAGTAGTAATAGATTTTCATAAAATCCTTTGCTCCGCGGAGCATCATCAGGCGGATCTGTTCATCCAGCTCTGTATCTCTCTTTCCTGTTCTGTGCCAGTCCACCGTTACCCTAAAATGTCTCTCTACTCCCTGCTTCTCGTCCACGTCGTGGATCATCGTCAGCCATCCGATTGTTTGGATTCTTCCCCTTGTTTTTTCCACCGTCAGGTCATGGCCACAGAGAGGACATTTGATCTGTTTACGATGTTTTACCTGGGCGCCTGCTGCCTCTTCTTTAAAATCCCCGTTGCATGCGGTACAATGGCAGGTCTTGTCCTGCTTGTTATAAAAGGCATACTGGAGATCTCCTACCAGTCTCTCAGTGATCCAGTCATATACCCTGCGTCCCGGCTTCGGACACTTATTCATGAGATCTCTGATTCTCTGTTCTTTCCGGTCTCTGGCACGTTCCCTCTTATCCGCACTGTAGTCTTTTTCCATCCGACATATCCTCCGCAAGGGATCGCTGATCCAACTGTAATCATGCATCGGGACAAACTTCTCCAGTTCTTTTGCATGTTTTTCTTCCAGCCAATCTCCCTCACACGGTTCCGATCCCCAGTAGCATCCTCCAAATCCTTCCGTGCAATTTGTCAGATTGGTCTGCTCTTTTTTGCCTGTTCCGACGTAATAGGTGCCGTATTCCCATGTTTTCCGGTCTACGGCGTGTCGGCAGATATTTACTTTATTTTTCCAGATGTCCATGATCAGGTACTGGTCCGTCGCCTGAAAAGTGATCTGGTTTTCTTTCTTCCTTCTTTTTGTCCGTGGTATCAACGGTGCTTTCAGTATCTCTCTCCACTTCATGCCTGCTGCCTCCTCTCCGCTTCTGCCAGGGTGTCCAGTGTATACCAGATGCCCGGCAGGATGTTCTTTCCGTCCACATCAAACAGTTTTGCCGCGACAATCTTTCCGTTCTGTTCTGCGATCAGTCCCAGGTGGGCTCCGATGCATCCGCTTACTCTTGGACTACTGCCTCTGGCTATTGCGATTCCATCCGGTATTTTAATGTCGGCTGTCTGTTCTGCGACACACAGCATATTTCCGCTTTTCTGCCACCCATTTCTCTGTGGATGATGCAGCATGTACAGCATGGCTTCCCTGGCTATGTCGCGGTTATCCAGTTCTTTCTTCAGTGTCAGTCTGGTGCATGCGATACGCGTATTCGTTCCGTCCTCTGCAATATCTCCTACTGCGGCTGCTTTGAAAAACCTGCTTCCGCGTCCCAGAGAGTAGTAGCCGGTACAGTCAAGTACATACTCGCAGGCATGGAGACCGGTATCGCCGCACTTTGATTTTTCTGCCGTAGCCGGTACACCCAACTCATACTGGAATGTTCCCTGTCCCATCGTGCAGGTCATGTCATTGTTTGTTGCCTTGTATACGATCATTTTTTATCTCCCATGTAATAATCCAAGATGATCTTTTTCAGTTCATCTCTGCCACACATTCCGATCTGTCCAGCACTCTCCGGCAATCCTGCTTCCTTTGTGATCCTTCTATCTATGGTTACCCGGTTCTTTGATGCCATTTTCAGTCCTGCTGCCAGCACATCCAAAAGCTTTTTATCCGGATTAAATACGGCGTTGGCCAGAGCTGCGCCATCCTCTTCCATGTGCTGTGCCGGATACTCCATCAGCATCTGGACCACAAAATCTTTCCAGTCCTTCATCTGGCTTTCCAGCTTCAGGTCCTCTGCTTCCAGTTTCAGCTTACCAATTGCTGCCATTGTCTCATTACACAGGGTATCCTCAGCATCGTCACTGTCCATGTAGTCCTCGGCATCTTCCTTCTCCAGTCCGTTCTCCACTGCCAGTCCGATCAGAGCTTCCAGGTCTCCCTCTGCTTTTTGTGCGGCTGCTGCCCTGTTTAACTCCTCTACGGTATTAAATATTCCAAATTTCTTTTCCATATCCGTCTCCTTTCCCGGTTGCACCGGTGCAATTTTTCAAAAAACGTATCGTTTTTGTGCTAAAGCGTTTCAAGTCGTGAAAATTTGTCACGGTTTCCTGTCAAAATGTTCTATTTCTACCATTGCGGTGACATTGCCGGAATGGTCTCTAACACAGGTCACCTACTCATGCTTTCAGGTTTTCGGCACTTCTGTAAAAATGTCCTTTAATGCTCTCTTCAGTGGCATATTAAAGCGCATCCATTCGGCATACTCATGTTTCTCTCCCTCCGCCAGCAGGATATGACCACCCTCTTCCACGTCCTGCAGGAGCATTTCCCACAATACGGCATTCTTCACCGGGTTCCCTTTGGCGCTCTTCCATCCGTCCCGCTGCCATTTCTCCGGCCAATGCTGTGTGATAGCTGCTGCCACGTTGCTACACTCTGTATGGATCACTACGGTGCAGGCATAATGGAGACGCTGCAGGGCATCCCGGATGGCACGTAGGACGGACTCGCTCTCCGTGGTATTGTCATACTCTGCGATCTGCGGGGCAGCTTCGTAGTCGCTGCCGTTCTTGCGCTTGGTCCTCATGATGTACATTACCCGTCCGGAGCCCTTCGCAGATCCCCGGAGAGTCGTGCCTATAAAAATATCCACTACTTTCAATTCATTTTCCAAAATCAACACCTCCTTACCCTGTTCGGCGGTTTCTTCCGCTCCTGTGTTTTTAACCTGATCAGTGTATAGCTCCTATAGAGGAATCCCGTAACCGGATTGATGCCCTCATGCATCCTGGCTATGTAGTATCCCTTGGGTGGCTTGACCTCCGATTTCCATCGGAGAAGCTTGTCCGTCCGTGGCTCCGGGAGCGGCATATTGCGGCTGGTATTGTAGGATGACTCCGCAATTCTGGGCTTGCCCAGTGTGCCGTCCGCCTTGATCTCCGCTGTGTGCTCATCCTTGGTCAGGTAATTCGCCAGCTGCTCCATGTCATCCCCGTTAAATTTGCTGTTCCGGAGCTCCGCCACGTAGGTGCCACCCTTTGTCCATGCCTTGGTTACGATAGCCGCTGCATCTCCCTCCTGTGTCTGCTTGATCACAAGATGGATATGCCAGGCTCCCTTTGTACCGCGTTCGATGTTGCGGATCCAGTAGGGCGGTGCTCCTCTCAGCCGATAGATCTTTCTGACCTTTGCCATCGCCTTCTGGAAGTCCTTCAGTGCTCCTTCCATATCTGGTGGGCGGTTCCCCACCTCATAGGTCCATGTGATAAACAGGTCTCCCTGGTCAAAGTACTGGATCAGCCTCCACCGACACAGCCTTGCCTTATTCCTCCGGTTGATCAACCGCACCTGTTCTTTCGTCGGCTTCTCCTTCTTCTGCCGGGTCTTTCCCTTCCCCCCATAGTTCCCGTCATGGTACTCTTCTACATCCAGTACATCCCCATGCTTCAGTCTCATTTTCTTTCTTTTAACCATGTCTCTGTATCCTAACTTTAATATCTTTATCAAGTGCGCAGGGGCTTTCGAAAGCCCCATTTTTCTTGACTTTTTTGGCTTACAGAGTTACAATTATCTTGTCTATATAAGTAGCTCTGTGAGCTGGCCGGCATCGCCAAATGCCGGCTTTTTTATTGTTCCGAATATGCCGGAGGCACTATGTAACTGCTCCGCGACCAGTAATGTCTTTTCTGCGGATTCTCGAGCAGATATTCCACACCGCGGATATCCTCGTCATACTTTTCCAGCGTCCTCTGAAAGTCTGCTCTTTCCCGCTGCAGGCGGTCCAAGATGACACTCACCGCCTCGTCTGTGACAGTAATGTAATGGATGCCATTATGCAGTTCCACGCGGTGCGCAGATCGGTATTTTCTGAGGACATAGGACATCACCTCGTCTGCCTCATGCGGGATCAGGATTCTAAGCGGTTGCGTCGGTGTCTGCTCCAGCATCTGTAATATTTCCTGTGCTCTCTCTTCTCTCACCGGTTTTTCCTCCTCTCAGCTGCTCCAGTCTCTGCTCCAGATCCTGTACTCTCTGGCGGTATTCTTGCCATTTTTCCACCTGATCCTCGCAAAAAAGGCAAAAAATAAAAAGCATAGCCGCCAAGCCCATGACTATGGCGATCTGCTCTCCTACCTCTGTTGTCCTAAAAACATCCCTCAAAATCCACGCTCCGAGGAGTGATATCACAATATCTTTATACATCCGCATCCCCTCCGTATATCTGTTTTCTCAGTTTCTGTATTGCGGCCAGTCTGCTATTACAGAAATCCTCCATAAGTTCCATCGTGCTCAATAAGGATTTCCTCTGTTTATCATTTGTCGTAATAATCTGCAAACCTTCAAAGTTATAATACTTAGCCTCCGGGACTGACTTCTTTACTTCCTCATAGACCTGCGTAGCCAGTTGTAAATTACATGCCTCCCAGTATTCGTGGCCATCTTTGTACCGTAAAACTTCGGTGACAAAATAACTGATGTCTCTCATACTTATCCTTCCCGATCACGCTCTCTGCGTGGTGCCCGGCGCTGATCTACCGGGCCCACCGGAAGGAGGTCGGCATGCCGTCATAGCAGTGACATGCCGTCAATGGGTATGTGGTGCTGTCAGATGACACCACGCACAGAACGTGATCTATTATGCTTGTCCATGCCCTCTACGTGGTGCCCAGGTGGGGATCCTGGACACACACGCTAATAGTGTAAAAGGGGAGTGTGGTGTCGGGTAACACCACGTACAGGGCACGGCACGAAATCTTTAGTCAAATTTCATCTGCATTAGCTTTGCCATCATTTCCTCTGGCAGATCTCCGCCAGCCAGTTCTCCCACCGGAGCATCCAGAATCTCTGCCAGATCCCACAGATCCCTCAGCTGCATAGATCCGGGATCCTTTATGCGGTTTTGAATCGTCCTTGCCTGCACATTCTGCTTTGCCGCGATCTTATCGTCCGTGATCCGGCGCAGTGACATATACCGTCTGATTCCTGCCTGCGCCCTGGCTTCATATTTCATTCTCACAGATTCTGTTTTCAAGAAATTGGATTTCGGCATCCTTTTCACTTCCTCTCCAGTTCGAATATTGCCCACCGCAGCGCCGCCTTGGTGTCCTCGTCAATGTCATCACGCTCCAGCAGAGCATATAATCTGTCGATTCTCTCCATTCCTGCTGCCTCCTCCCCATAAAATTCCTTATCAACCTTACGCATTGCTCGAATGCTTTCAGCTTCTTCTACAAAATTCACAATATTTTCCCAACTTTTTGATTTTTGTATTGTTTCCCAGTCTTCCGCATTCATCGTAATCGCAATACTTATTTTGGATGTCCCTATAAACTTACTTTCATTAATTTCCAAGCTTACTGCTGTCTCCTTCCGTATAAGGTTCTCTCGCTGTAACTTTGGTACAAATTCCCTTTGTTACAATGTTAAAATTGCAATAAAGGCTTTCTCTGAAAATTCCGCCTTGGATCGGAGGTGAGTACATGACACTTCTTTCGGCGAAAGCTCTTGAGATTCTCCAGGCTAAAGCTGCGGCTGGCAAAACATCCTTCAGCGATTTGGATATCATGGTTCCATTGAATCTATCCTATCCATCTACCGACCGCGTGATTTCAGAGCTCGAAGATCTCGGTTACATAGTGGTTAATCATCAATATGTCAGCGTTTCTTTCCGTCTGGCATAACCCTATGCACGATAGTCCTAAGTGTGCCACCACTTGGGACTATTTTTCTTTCTTCCCAATATCCATTGGCGAAATTTTCAGATACTTGCATATCGCGATCAATTCATCGCCTCTCAGCGGTCGATTCCGATTTCTGTTAAATATGCTGTCATAAATCCTCATATATGAGATTCCAGTCTCTTTTGACATGGCAGAAGCAGATACCTTCCTCTCCTTAATAATCTCTGCCAGGTTCTCTTCCAGTGCTCCCATCTCTATTCCTGCTGCCTCCTTCCCTAATATCCTTGTGCTCTTGCGGACACCAGCTCTGCGAGAGCCTTTGTCTTTTCGGCAATCTCATTCTCCATTTCGTTACCGGCATCGATACGCTTTTTGATGTGCTCAGCCAGTGCATCGATCAGCTCATCTACTTTGCTCATTGGTTATCCCTCCTTCCCTACTGCTGATCGGTTGCAAATTAACTCCCATGCGTGTATACTTTTCTAAAAAGCTTTCAAGGAGTTTATATGCATTTTTTAATTATTTTTGGTATAATTGTTATTGTTAAATTGTTTCTTAACTTATTTCGTCTCATCGAAACCTATGTTTTGTTTTGGATTTTTAATAAGCACCCAAAAAACATTTCACAGTACTGCCCTTTTGTTACTTCCCTTTTCAACTCCGCTGGAACACAAAAAACTATTCTTGTGACCTTACGAATCGGTGGTATAAACCAGGCATCAAAAGACTACATATCAAATTCACTTGATGATTCCAGCTCTTACGCTGAATTGCAATCCATTTTTCAAAAAACCATCGGCGTATACAAATTCCGAATATTACAATCTCTTAACCCTTTTTACTGGATCTTTCTTCCTAAATATCTGCTGGAGGGAGTTGGTATCTTCCTTCCTGGAGTTGTTCAGTTTCTTTTGAATCTTGTATACTGGTTTTTGGGTTCTGCGGGGTCGTATCTGTTGGAGAAATATTTTGATTTACATTATTTGGATTTTTTTCAGCATATAGTTGATATGCTTCCAAAATAAATCTTCTTATTTCTCGTCGCTCGACTTTGCTTTTACAGTTGCGAAGCCTGATTGTCTCGTCGAACATGGTCTGATACAACAACGCTTCTATCTTTTTTCCATCTGTTTCTAAAAATATTGTTTCCCCTGCGTTCGTCTTCTGCTGCCTCCTTCCCTATCCATATAGTGAATTATATTCACACATTAAGGCAAAAAAATATCATCTCTTTCTTTTCTGGTAAGGCGAAGCACATTGGTTAATGCCACAATTTCTGAAGCATAAAAATTGCCGGATTTCATCCTGTTATACAATGTCTCTCTCAAAATGCCGGATTTATCAGCTATCGCAGACACAGTCATCCCAGAATCACTTATTTTCTTTTTAAGCAGTTCCACATTTGCCACTTTTTAATCATCTCCTTTTCGTGAACTAAATTCACTATATCACCAGTGTGAATTTGTGTCAACAGTTTTTAATAATTTTGTTGAATTATTTTACACAAAGTGCTATTATAGGCTTACAACAACTTAAGGAAGGAGTGCAGCCATGCTTGCTCTATATAAGAATATTAAAGCTCGACGTTTGGAGTTAAAGATGTCTCAGGATCGTCTCGCAGAACTAACTGGGTATAAGGATAGATCTTCCATAGCCAAAATCGAAAAGGGTGAAGTAGATCTGGCAGAGTCAAAAATCCGTGAGTTTGCAAAGGCATTAAAAATTACTCCGCAAGAACTTATGGGGTGGGATGATCCAGATACCGACATATCCATCGATGAAACGTTTGAAAGAATATGTGAATTCTACAATATTTTAAATCCGGAGGGAAAAGCAGAGGCGTTAAAACGAATATCAGAATTATCTCAGATTTTGCAATATTCCGCTAACCATAAAGCTGTTGCTATTCCAATGGCGATTCCATTCGATACCCTCTTGGCTGCTGCTCGCAATGATCATGCCGATGATCCTGATGAGACAGAAAAGATGCAGACTGATATGAACCTTCTGAAAAGACCTGAAAAAAAGGATGATGTGAATTGACCTATGAGAACTTACTGCAGGAAGCTGCCGATGAAAATGTATATGTAATAGAAGATGCTCCGTTCCAATCCCTGGCAGACGGTCTGATCCGTAATGATGTGATCGGTATCAATCGGACCGTGCGGAGATCCACACAGAGGGCCTGCGTGCTTGCCGAAGAGCTGGGGCACTACCATACTACCGTCGGAGACATTATCGATCAGTCCTCAGATGCCAACCGCAAGCAGGAGCTCCGGGCGCGTCTCTGGAGTTACAACAAACTGATCGGACTACACGGCATCATCTCCTGCCACAAAGCACACTATACTACCTCTTATGAGATGGCTGATTACCTTGGTGTCACAGAGGAGTTTCTGCAGGAAGCCCTGCAGTGCTATCGGAGCAAGTACGGTATCTGCGTGCAATATGATAATTATGTTATCTACTTCGACCCGGTTTCCGTGTTGGAGCTGATATAAATACTAATATGAAAAGGGGAAATTATATGAAAAAGAAAATTTGTACTCTGTTAATTGCAACATCTATCTTTTGTACTGCTTGCGGTGCAGCTCCCGCAGATGTATCTTCTACCAGTGAACCTGCCGCAGCCGAAACCGCTACATCAGAATCTATAGATACTACAGCTCCGGAAGATATGACTGCTGCCGTAGAATCTCTAAACGAGACCATCCAGGCTGAAATCGACAGCATCGCAAGTAACTATTCTCCGCAGGAAACCACAAAATCTCTGGAAACCCTGTGCGAGTACCTGGAATCCTCTGATCTTGTCAGTGGTGAACGAATTGAAATGGCCGGAGAAATGATTGGAGCTATCAGTGGTGTGAAATATACCGATTGCAATGTCGAGATCTACGAATATGACACCGATTCCGAGAAATATAAAGATCTGGTATCCACTGGAAAAGTAATGCTTGAAGGTTTCAATGTTGATATCACTCCCTCTGCCATCCATAATCAGTATGTTTTGATCTGTGATGACGCGCCTAACAAGGATGCTCTTATCGATGCCTTTAATTCACTGGATTAGTTGCACCGGTGCAATTTACAATAAAAAATCAGCCCCAGTGTTGGAGCACCGGAGCTGATCCGATCTTACCGGGAAACCCGAATAAAATCACCCTAGACAAGTGCATTTTATCATTTTCCCGGGGATTTTGCAAGTCACCGGGCATTTTTATGCCCAAAATTAGGAGGATGATACTATGGCAACACCTTACAAACTGCCCAGTGGATCATGGTGTGTCAAACCGTTTAGCCACGAAGAGCCTGTATATAATGCAGACGGCACTCCCGTCCTGCTGCCGAGTGGAAAACAGAAGATGGCGCGGAAGTATAAAACCATCACTGGGCCCACAAAAAAAGCCGTGGAGCTCGAAGAGGCAAAGTTTAAACTGGAAAAAGAAGAAGAACGAGCAAAGCAGCCTAAGCAAAAGAAAGTAGATTATACTCTTCTCCCTCTCACAGAATTGATTGACAAATACATTGAGTCCCGGCTGGTCCTGAACAGATCTCTTACTACTATCCAGGATTATAGGTGTATCCAGCGGAATGGTTTTCAGGACCTGATGCAGATTTGTGTCAAAGATATGGACAAGGAACTCCTGCAGGAATCGATCAATATGGAATCCAAGCGTCCTTGCAACCGAAAAAAAGGTGCGACACTTTCCCCAAAGCGTCTTCAGAACGAATGGAGCCTTATTGCATCCGTAATCCGTAAGTATACAAGCTCTCTGGATGATGTCCTGCGCAACATCGAACTGCCCGAAGTCCCTGATCGTGTGCCGGATCTGATACCGGCGGAGGCGCTTCTGCCGGCGATCAAAGGCAACGAGCTGGAGCTGCCGGTCCTGCTGGCTGCCTGGCTCAGTTTCTCGATGTCGGAGATCCGAGGACTGACAAAATCAAAATCAATCTCTGGGGATCACATCCGCATTGCAGAGGTTGTGGTTGTTGTGGGCGGTAAAGATCACCGCAAAGAAATTGCAAAAAATAAATACCGTAACCGTACTCACAGGATTCCGCCCTATATCAAATCTCTGATTGATAAGGTTCCAGGAGACAGACTTGTTACCCTGACTGAAGCCCAGATCTATCACAAGTGGATCAAGTTCCAAGACGAGCACCGGTTTAAGCATATGACCTTTCATGATCTGCGTCACCTGAACGCATCCGTTATGGCGGCTCTGCGTATCCCGGACAAGTATGCTCAGGAGCGCGGAGGCTGGAAGTCTGATAAGATCATGAAAAAAGTATACACCCAGACCTTCTCCGAAATCCGTACTGCTGTTGATGATAAAATTGATGGATATTTTGATAATATTGCAAATCCTATCTCGGAAAATATGCCGTGGGAAAAGTACAGAGCCTGGCTTATCCTTTTTGGCAAAGAAGATAGCAAGAAAAGTCAGAAAGAGTTTATGAAATTTATTGAAGAACACCAAATTACTACATAACCATCCATGTTGCATTTCATGTTGCATTCATGGTGCATTGCGTTGCAAAACCTATGTAAATAGTGTATTTTTATCGCGCATAGTACATTTCGGACGTTATTGCAACCCCAGTGTTTATCAGCATTTCCTGTATTTTCGGCATTTCTATCAAAAATGCTTTGCGGGTTCGATCCCCGTCTCGCGCTTGAAAAAAGAACGATACCAAATCGGTATCGTTCTTTTTTTCGAGCGTTGGTCTGGGCTCGAAAGTTCGATGTCTACGCTCCGCTCCGCGCAGTCCGAGGTTCCCCGGACCTCGTGCGCCGTCTCGCGCTTCTTACCCCTTGATTTTTTCAAAAAGTTTCTTTTTCATGTTACATCAGATAAATTTCTATTGCTTCACTCTTTACCGCTGAATTATCTACTGAATCAGATGCTTTACAACCAGATAATAATGTAGCTGATACAGTGAATGCTGCTAATAAAAATCTCCCTTTTCGGAATTGTGTGTCTGAATGAAAAGCGTGTATAATTCTATATTTTGGATGTATAAATCTACATCCTAGCAATTCCAAAAGCGGTTCGGTTTATTGTTGCTCCAAATCAATATAAAATTTTTCCTAAAGGACATAGCATGGTTTATTTTTGCTATGTCCTTTCTTTCGACAATCTGATATATTTGGTATATAAATTTAGAAAAAAATTTTTTGAAAAAAGTGTAAGATTATGGTTCAGAAGTTGCCTATATAGGTGTAAGGGAAAAAATCAGAAAGGAGGATTGAGTATGAACGACAAGGACATTATTCAGTTGTATTTAAATAGAGACCAGCGTGCATTATCTGCAACTGCAAAGAAGTATGGGAAATACTGCACTTCTATTGCAAAAAATATCCTAGGTAATAATGAAGATGCAGAAGAATGCGTCAATGATACATATTTAAGTACATGGAACTCTATACCGCCAACTATACCAACAATTCTATCTGCGTTCCTTGGGAAAATCACAAGAAATTTAGCTTTTAACAAATACAAACATAATCATGTGATGAAACGTGGAAACGGAGAAATAGCAGTCGTTCTTGACGAACTTGCAGAGTGTGTATCTGGCGTAGATGATGTAGAGCAAGAAATTGACAGACGAGAACTTGTCGCAACAATCAATTCTTTTCTGGAAACCTTGCCACCAAAAAAGAGAAACATATTCATCTGTAGATATTGGTATTCTGACAGCGTTTCATCAATTGCAAGGCGGTATGAAATGACTGAAAGTAATGTATCGGTTACATTAAACCGATTACGTTCTAAACTTAAAGAATACTTATCGGAAAGGGGTTATGTATTATGAAAAAAGAAGATTTGTTTGATACTCTTGGTGACATTGACAATCAATATATTAAAGAGGCTCATATGAACAACAAGAGAAAAAATAATTTTGCATGGGTTAAGTGGGGAACAATCGCAGCATGCTTTGCCTTATTGGTTTTATGTATTCCTATGGTAACACGCTTATCACCAGTAGAGGATACCAACACACCAACAGTTGAGTCATTACCAATCGAAAACAATAATAAAGTTGAGGATTTACAGAACAACAAAGAAGAATCTGTAAACATTCAAGAAAGTAAAAGTACAGAAATCGAAGATACTTCAGAAACTATTATAGAAGATGTTCCTGCAGACAATAAGGGAGAATATAACGAAGAAGTAAATAGCAGTGACTTAACCAAAGATACCTCAGAGTTTTTTGGTGGTTCCTATACAGATGCTAATGGAAAATTTGTAATCGTTCTTACAGAAGATACACCAGCTAATAGAACAGCTATTTGTAAGGAACTTGGCAGAAGTGAAAGCAATACTACTTTCGTAAAAGGTACTTACACATTGGCATATCTCACAGAGTTACAGGAAAAGATAACAAATGCAATGGTAAATAAGGAAATCCCATTTGTTGTAACGTCTGGCGTATATGAGACCACAAACAACATCATTATTAGAGTAACAACAAATGATGAAGCAGAATTGGCAAAAGTATATGCTCTTGATACCATTGGCGGTGCAATCAAAGTAGAGTTCAGTGCTGGTGCAGTAGTTGAAGAATTATTACTTCCACTTCCTAAAGCTGAATAATCATTAAAAACTGAATAAAAATTTTCAAAGGCTACCCAGTCAAAAAGATTGGATAGCCTTTCTTTATGCTTTCAACCAGAACTCAAATTTAGTCTGGGAGGATAGCTGGGTGCAGTATGGTTTAGTAACCCAGCAAATCGCTCAAATCACCAAAACAGTTAGCGAAAGTATAAATATTCATCAAATTCTCTGATAATAGCATCAGACACACTTTTCAGAAAAGGGAGATAAAAATAATGATTTTCTTTTTATAAAATGTTCCAATCTGTTACAATGTTTCTGAGTTCAAGGTATTATAACACAAAAAAGATGAATAAGCATTTTTCTATTGCTCGATTTTATCTGCATATTTGATGCGGTAGATCCGACGCAGGGAATCGTTCACGCGTTCCTCGGAGATGGTTCCGTTCTGGACTGCCTCCAGTACTCCGTTGTATGCGGTCTCGAAGTTCTCCGGCGCATAGATCATGTCGCACCCTGCACGCAGTGCCAGTACTGCTGCCTCATCGGCTCCGTAATAGTTCGTGATTGCCGCCTGGTTCATGGCACCGGATACGATCACACCGCGGAAATTCAGTTCATTTCGTAAAATATCCGTTACCACCGCACCGGACAGGGAGCAAGGAGTATTGTCTCCTGTCAGGGAAGGTGCTGCCATATTGCTGACGGTGATCATTTTGGTCTCACCGGAATCAATACAGCTCTGGAATACTGCAAATTCATTGGCTCTGAAATCTTCCGCACTTCTGTCCGTAGAAGCCATGCCATTCTTCGTGCTCTGGGTCGTACTGCCGATACCGGGAAAATGTCCGATAGCAGCTGTTACTTTCTGTTCCTGCAATCCTGTCTGCATGCCGGTCACAAAAGATGCTACCGTTGCCGCATCCGTGCCGTAGGAGCTGCTGCCTGCCGCATTTCCATCCACTACTTTCAGATCTGCCGCAGGGGCAAAATCAAGATTGAAACCAAGCTCTGCCAGGTAACTGCCCACTGTGGTTCCGGCAGTATAGGCGTTGTTGGCATCTCCGGATGCGCCGATGGTCTCCGGGGAATCGGTCTTCGTTCCAAGGCCTGCCGCTGCCACAGCGTCGGTTCCGGATCCTTCTCCGTCGATCGCAATAAACAGTGGATAGCTGGTATACAGCTTCGTATTGTCGATCATTTGCTTTAATTGGTCTGCGGACTGAATATTTTTCGCTGCATAGACGATACCGCCTACCGGATATTTGGATAATGCATCCTTGGTTCCGTCTCCTGCCTGCACTGCTGCAGATACACCGGTGATGGATTCCGGCGTGGTGATAAATAATCCTGCTACCTTGTCCTCCAGGGGCAGGTTCTGAATGATGGCTTCATCTATGATCTTATCCAGCTTCTGTTCATTTGTCAGTTCCGGTACGGTCTCCACCGGTTCCGTAGTAGGTGCCGTGATGGTCTCCTCGGAAGCTATAATATCATCCAGCTTATTCTGCTGTTCCTGCTGATCACGGCTCATGCCGGTGATCTTGCTTACAGCAAAAGCAATTCCCGCTGCCAGCACCAGGATCATGATTCCTACGACTGTATATGCAATGATCTGGCTTCTCCGCCGTCTCTTATGTCTTTCTTCCCGTCTGTTCTGCTGACTTTCCTGTCTCTGTTCGTTTGTATCCATTTTCATAACTCCTCTATCTGTACTACTTTCCTATTGTACATGATATCGATAGGTTTTTCCACTGGAAAAAAATATATTTTGCGAATGAGGCTCTGAATAGTTGTTCCATCTGAATAGTTGTACAACAATAAGAGAGCGTACCGATCATTCTTTCAATCAGTACGCCCTCTCAGACTACAGGCTCCAATGGCTTGCCCTCTCTTTCTTAAATTTGATCTTCCATTTTGTCTTTTGTTCTCTTTCCACTTTTCTTTTGTACGTATGTACTGTAATGTGAGATAATTCTTATCTTCTGTTGTTCATTACTTTTTCTTCTGTGTACTTGATGTTCTCTATATAAATTGGTTCTCTTTGGTAGTTCTATTCAGTTGTACATCATGGAAGACTGTGGTAGGACTTTACTTGTTAGGTGGACTATACCTCTCTTTCTATAGATTCTTTTGTACTTCTCTCCCAACCTTCTTTGTTGGGCTGTTCCGTTTCTCTTTTGTTAAGTTTAATATAATACAAGGTTGTGTATTTGTCAACACATTTCTTTAAATATTTTAATTTATTTTCAATATTTTTATTGTGTTGGTATATTTTTACATTTTTTGATATTTTCCGACATATTTTCTGTCTTTTTTTAGAAAAGAAAAGGGCTAAGGGCGCGCCGCTGCCGAGATCGTGTAACGAGCCATGCCATCCGTAAGGATTCCCTTTGGGAATCCTTACGGATGACGGCTGTCGCCGTAACAAGCCAAAAAAAGAACCGGTTTGGTTAGCAAGCTACCAAACCGGTTCTTTCCTTGTCTTGATCAGGCTCGTTACACGGCAAACTGGCTATTGTACAGATTCGCGTAGAATCCGCCTTGTGCCAGGAGGGTTTCATGGTTGCCCTGTTCGATGATATTGCCGTCTTTCATTACCAGGATGACATCAGCGCTCTGGATGGTGGAGAGTCTGTGGGCTACGATAAAGCTGGTGCGGCCTTCCATCATCGTGGCAAATGCATTCTGGATCTTGATCTCGGTACGGGTATCGATGGAGGAGGTTGCCTCATCGAGGATCAGCATGGGAGGCAGGCACAGCATGACTCTGGTGATACACAGAAGCTGTTTCTGTCCCTGGGACAGGCTGCCGCCGTCTTCGGTGATCACGGTGTCATACCCCTTGGGCAGGCGTTTAATGAAGCCATGGGCATGGGAAGCCTTCGCCGCCCGGATGATCTCCTCTTCTGTGGCATCCGGCTTACCCATGCAGATATTGTCACGGATGGTGCCGGAACGCAGCCAGGTCTCCTGTAATACCATACCGTAATTGGTACGGAGGCTTCCTCTGGTGATGTCCCGGATATCGGTGCCGTCCACTTTAATAGAGCCGGAGTTCACATCATAGAATCGCATCAGCAGATTGATGACGGTGGTCTTACCGCATCCGGTAGGACCTACGATAGCAACTCTCTGACCGGGTTTTACCTGCAGGTTAAAGTTCTGGATCAGCTTCTTCTCCGGTACATACTGGAAATATACATCCTTCAGATCTACGTTGCCCTGAGCCTCTTCTAATACTCTTGCATCCGCGGCATCGGGCACCTGGGGTTCCTCGTCAATCAGTTCGAAGATACGTCCGGCACAGACAAAGGCATTCTGCAATTCCGTTACCACGCCGGAGATCTCATTGAAGGGCTTGGTGTACTGGTTCGCATAGCTTAAAAAGCAGGACAGACGACCTACGCTGATACCGCCTTTGATGGCTACGAGCGCACCGAACACACCGACACCGGCATATACCAGACTGTTAACAAAACGGGTCGCCGGGTTCGTAATGGAGGAGAAAAAGATAGCTTTCAGAGAGCATTTCTGCAATCTGCCGTTGATCTCTCCAAACTTGCTCTTCACCGCTTCTCCTCTGGAAAAGGTATTTACAATCTTCTGGTTGTCGATCATTTCCTCAATCAGGGAGGTCTGCTCGCCTCTGGTCTCGGACTGCTCCTTGAACATGGAGTAGGTCTTGGTTGCAATGAATTTTGCCACCAGGAAGGATACCGGAGTGATACATACTACTACCAGTGTGATGGGCACATTGGTCACCAGCATGAATCCTAACGTACACAGGATCGTCAGTGCACCGGTGAATAACTGGGTAAATCCCATCAGCAGACCGTCTGCGAAAGTATCCACGTCCGCAATGACACGGCTCACGATATCACCGTAAGCATGGGCATCCAGATATTTTAAGGGCAGGATCTCCAGCTTCGCAAAAGCGTCCGTACGGATATCCCGGATCACATGGTAGGTAATATAGTTGTTGCAGGTGTTCATGATCCACTGGCCTACTGCTGTAATGATCATTGCGATGGCAATTTTTTTCATAATGGCAAAGATCCCGGCCATATCTACCTGTCCCTTGCCGATGATCAGATCCACCGCATTACCGGTGAGGATAGGGATATATAAGGTCAGTAATACAGTCAGACCTGCTAACAACAGGGAGAGTACCAGTGCCGGTGTATATTTGCGGATATATTTCAATACCCGCTTCATCGTCTCTTTGTTATTTTTCTTCTGCATTACCGAACACCTCCTCTCTGTTCAGGGTACTGGGAATAATAGATTTCCTGATATACGGTGCAATCCTTTAACAACTCATCATGGGTTCCCATACCAGCGATCTCTCCATCATCCAGAACGATGATCTTGTCCGCATGGCGGATCGTGGAGGCACGCTGGGATACGATAAAGGTTGTGGTCTTATCTTCCAAAGTACGGATTGCTTCACGGAGTTTTGCATCCGTTGCATAGTCCAGTGCGGAGGCACTGTCATCCAGGATCAGGATCTCGGGATTTCTGACCAAGGCTCTTGCGATCGTCAGACGCTGTCTCTGTCCACCGGAGAAGTTTTTACCGTTCTGTGCCACAGTTGCATCTAATTTTCCGGGCTTACCGTCTACCACTTCCGATGCCTGTGCCAGTTCCAGTGCTTTCCACATCTCCTCTTCGGTAGCATCCGGCTTGCCCCACTGGAGGTTGCTGCGGATCGTTCCCTTGAACAGAACTGCCTTCTGCGGTACGACACCGATGCGTCCACGCAATTCCTCATCACTCATGGTCCGGATATCTCTGCCTTCCAACAGGATCTCACCTTCTGTCGCCGGATAGAAACCGGGGATCAGATTCACCAGGGAGGTCTTACCGGAACCGGTACCTCCGATGATACCTACGGTATCGCCACGGTTTACGGTGAAGTTCATATCCTGCAAAGTAGGTGCTCCGGCTCCCTGATAAGTCAGGGATACATGTTTGAAGTCTAAGAAAGGTGCGCTCTTATCTACCTTATCCGCCAGTTTCTGATCCTGCGCTCCCACATATGCAACATCTGCGCCGATATCGAAAACGGAAGCTACACGTTCTGCGCACGCCAATGCCTTGGTCATGGTCACGATCAGGTTTGCCAGCTTCACCAGCTCTACCAGAATCTGGTTCATATAGTTGATGATCGCTACCACCTCACCCTGACTTAAGTTGCCGATATTGACCTGTACAGCACCGGTATAGATCAGAGCAATGATGGCTCCGTTTACAATGATATAGGTCACAGGGTTCATGCAGGCGCTGATCTTGCCCACGAAGATCTGCATGGCCGACAATGCTTCGTTATTCTCCCGGAAACGGTCCGCTTCCTTTGCTTCCTGATGGAACGCACGGATGACACGGACACCGGTCAGGTTCTCTCTGGTAATGCCCAGCACCTGATCCAGCTTGGCCTGCACCTTTTTGTACATGGGGATCGTGGATAAAATAATACCGAATACCACAACGGACAATAATGGAATTGCCACCACGAAGATCAGTGCACATTTCACATCAATGGTAAATGCCATGATCATGGCACCGAATACGATGATCGGGGAACGTAAGAACAGACGTAAGGTCATATTGATGCCGGACTGCACCTGGTTCACATCACTGGTCATACGGGTGATCATGGTGGAAGTTCCCGCCTTATCAATATCCGTAAAGCTCAGATCCTCAATATGATCAAACAATGCCTGACGCAGCTGGGTAGAAAATCCCACTGCCGCCTTGGCTGCGAAAAACTGTGCCGTAATGGACGAAGCCAGTCCCACTACACCAAGGAGCAACAGGAGCAGTCCCATTTTCCCGATATAACCCATGTTCCGGTTGGAAATACCATAGTCAATAATATTTGCCATTACCAGAGGAACCAACAGTTCAAAAAATGCTTCCAGCAGCTTGAACAACGGTGCTAGGATAGACTCTTTCTTGTAATCCTTTAGGTACATCATTAATTGCTTCATAAAGTCCTCATTTCTATGCATTTTCTATGTTTTACTATTTCCCGTTTTCCTTGAATTTAACACTTCTGCTGTTCCGTAGCAGACCGCCAGCGAATACCCCGCTTCCAAAATCTGTTCCCGGAAGCAGATCTTCTTTTCCTTCCATCTGCGCTCGTCGGAAAAGTCTTCTCCCACGACGCTGCCGATCCCCTGTCCGGTATATTTGCCGTAGGCTTCTTTTCTGCTCCACAAGCGGTAGAACAGCTCGGTCCGTTTCTCCACGCCCGTCTCCTGCAGCAGTTTCCACTCTTCCTTTGCGAAAAAACGCTCTGCCGTACGATCTTTGAAGGGAACCCATTTTTGGATATCCACTCCCACTTCTCCGTCGCTGACCCCACAGACCACATAGTCTCCGGAATGGGACAGATTAAATTTCTTCGGAAAATTTACAATCTGCGGTTTGCCCTGTTCTCCATATTCATAGGAAAAAGAGAAGGGGGGCGTCTGCTCTCTGAGCATCCGCGCCTGCAGCACTGCAAGCAGTTCATCCTCTTCCAGGAACAGGATATCGGTATTCTCAATGCCTTCTGTCAGATCCATTGCTATCTTTTGCAACAGCATTCCGGCGCCGAGACTGGCTGCTTTCGCTCCGGTCCCCTTTAACCGTTCTGTCTTGCTCCGTCGCACCGGATCCACGCACTCCAATGCTTCCCGTAAAAAACTCTGTCTCGTCTCTTCCTCACAGGAATGCAGATGCAATACATAAATTCCTACAGCCATGTCCTTCTCCCGGCAGATCGCCATATCCATCCAACACAAAGGCTGTCGCATGAAAATTCCTGCGACAGCCTTATGATTATTCTTCCGGCTTTGCGGTGATCGCCAGATGCAGTTCGTCTAACTGCTTCTGTTCTACCGTACCCGGTGCTCCCATCATAATATCCATTGCGTTCTTGTTCATCGGGAAAGGAATGATCTCACGGATGCTTTCCTCACCACAGATCAGCATGATCATACGGTCTACGCCGGGAGCGATTCCTGCATGAGGGGGTGCTCCGTAGCAGAATGCATTGTACATGGCAGGGAACTTAGCCTTCACATCGGCTTCACCTAAGCCCACCAGCTCGAATGCCTTGATCATGATCTCCGGATCATGGTTTCTCACCGCACCGGAGGACAGCTCTACACCGTTGCAGACCAGATCGTACTGGTATGCCAGGATCTCTAAGGGATCCTGATTGTTCAGCGCGTCCATACCACCCTGGGGCATGGAGAACGGGTTATGACAGAATTCCAGCTCTCCGGACTCCTCGCCGATCTCATACATCGGGAAATCCACGATCCAGCAGAACTCATAGCAATCCTTCTTCATATGTTTCTCGCTGGCTGCACCCAACAGCTTTCTGTAGACACCTGCTGTCTTCTGTGCTTCCAGCTTCTTGCCTGCAGCAAGACCGACAAAGTCACCGTTCTTAAGACCTAACGCCTTGATGACTTCTTCCTTGCGGTCCTGTAAGAACTTGGAGATACCGCCTACGAACTCTCCGTTCTCATCTACGCGGAACCAGAAGCCCTTACGTGCAGTCTGTACCGCTACCTCTGCACAGATCGCGTCGATCTGCTTACGGGTAGCGGTGAAATCATCTACTACGATAGCCTTTACAGTCTGACCTTCAAAAGCAGCAAAGCCGCAGCCCTGCATTACTTCCGTAGCATCGGTCAGTACCAGATCGATACGCAGATCCGGCTTATCGGAACCGTACTTGTCCATAGCCTCCAGATAGGGGATGCGTACGAAAGGCGCCTTGGAAGCTTCTTTATAAATGCCGTACTTTTCAAATACGGGAGGAAGTACCTGCTCTACGATGGAGAATACATCTTCCTGGGAAGCGAATGCCATCTCCATATCCAGCTGATAGAATTCTCCGGGAGAACGGTCTGCTCTCGCATCCTCATCACGGAAGCAGGGAGCGATCTGGAAATAACGGTCAAAACCGGATGCCATCAGGATCTGCTTGAACTGCTGGGGTGCCTGGGGCAGCGCATAGAACTTGCCGGGATGATTTCTGGCGGGAACCAGATAATCTCTCGCACCTTCCGGAGAGGAACAAGTCAGGATAGGAGTCGTGATCTCCATGAAGTTCAAAGCATACATTCTCTGACGCAGTTCTGCCACGATCTGGCTTCTCATCACGATATTATTCTTCATGTTCGGATTTCTCAGATCTAGGTAACGGTATTTCAGACGTGCATTCTCGTCTGCATCCTTGGACTGATTGATCTCGAAAGGAAGTGCATTGTAAATACACTTTCCCAGAATCTCGATCTTATCGGGTACTACCTCGATCTCACCGGTAGGCAGATTAGCATTTTTGCTGGAACGCTCTCTTACTACACCTTCCACGGAGATGGTGGATTCCTTGTTGATGCCATCCATGACATTCATCATTTCCTCGGTCTCTACTACCAGCTGGGTGGTTCCGTAGAAATCACGCAGAATGACAAAACCGAGATTTTTGCTGACTTTTCTCATGTTCTCGAACCAGCCGACCAGTGTGACTCTCTCACCGACGTTACCGATCCGAAGTTCATTACAGTTATGTGTTCTGGACTGAATCATTGCTTTTGCTCCTTGTCTGTTGCTTTTATCTCTTTAATTCTTCCTTATAGAATTCCACGAATTCTTCGTAGCCTTCCTTATTCAGCTGTTCCTTCTGGAACTTCTTGTTCTTGTTCATGCGGGCTACCAGCACCTGGGTACCGTCCTTACGGGTTTCCTGCGCCTGTGCGATCACTTCACACAGCCTTTCGCCGCTGACACCCTTCTCGATCAGATATGCTACCTGCTTCGGTCTCGTGGGCACCTTGAAGCCTCTCTCCATGAGCAGCATGATGATACGTTCGAAGCCGATGGAGAATCCGCACGCGGGCACATCATTGCCGGTAAATTTGCCGACCATCTTGTCGTAACGTCCGCCGCCTCCACAGCTGCCGCCGAATTCCGGCATGGCGATCTCGAAAATGGTTCCGGTATAATAAGACATACCTCTTACCAGCGTAGCATCGAACACGATCTCGAAATCGGAAGCCTTGGTTGCTCTGACGCTGTCCATGATCTCTCTGAGGCTCTGGGCGATCTCGGGCTCTAAGAATCCTTCCAGGGTATCTGCCAGGTAAGCCACACCGTCCTCAGCACTCTCCAGGCCTTTGAACAGTTCCAGATACTTGTCTACACATGCCTTATCAAAACCGTTCTCCAAAAGCTCAGCTTCCACGCCTTCCAGACCGATCTTGTCCATTTTGTCCAGCGTGATAAATACACTGTCATAGGACTCTTCAGGGAATCCGCTGTAAGCAGCCATTGCCTTCAGGATACGACGCTCATTGATACGGATCTGGAAATTTTTGAAGCCCAGTTTGCCCAATGTCGTGGTCGTAGCCAGGATCAGTTCGATCTCTGCTAAGTTAGACGGCTCACCGAGAATATCGATATCACACTGCATGAACTGACGGTATCTTCCTCTCTGGGGTCTGTCCGCTCTCCATACATTGCCCATCTGCAATGCCTTGAAAGGAGAGGGCAGGGATGCCGCGTTGTTGGAATAATAACGTACCAGAGGCACCGTCAGGTCATAACGCAGACCACTGTCCACTACCTCTTCCTCTGTGGTTGCGGCTGCCACGTTCAGCTTCTCGCCGCGCTTTAAGATCTTGAAGATCAGCTTCTCATTGTCGCCGCCCTGTTTACTGCTTAAGTTTGCAATATTTTCCACGCAGGGAGTCTCAATGGAAGTAAAACCGAATTTGCCGTAGGTGTCCTTGATAACGCTGATCACGTAATCACGGATCTGCATCTCCTCCGGCAGGATATCTTTCATGCCCGTTGTGGGCTTCTTGCTAAGTGCCATGGTCTTCTACCCTTCCGCTCTTATGATGAATTGCTAAATATCTTATATATGATACTTTTTTTCCGTTTCGCTGTCAACCCTCACGGTTCCTGCTTTTATTAGAAACAGATCCCCTGGATTGTCATAGAAATCCCCACCTTCATGACACCCGCCAGCACCATGACCCAGATGGGATTCAGCTTCTTACGAAGTAATAGCACACAGATCCCGAAGATCACGACCATGCTCCATTCCGTCCCTGTCAGAGACATACTCTCCCCACTTCCCCAAAATGCATCTTTGAGGATCAGTATCCCTGCCGATGCGATCATTGCCACCACGGCAGGCCGCAGAGATTTCAGCACCCCCTGTAGCAGATCCAGGTTACGATACTTCAGGTATAGTCTTGCCAGGATCGTCACAATAATGCAGGACGGCAGAATACATCCAGCCGTTGCCACCACGGCTCCGGGGATCCCGGCGATCTTCATTCCCACAAAAGTAGCGGAATTCACTGCAATGGGTCCCGGTGTCATCTGTGATATCGTGATCAGATCTGTGAATTCCGACATGGTAAGCCACCCATGGAGTGTGACCACCTGCCCCTGGATCAGCGGCATTGCGGCATAACCGCCGCCGAAGCTGAACAGTCCTATTTGCAGAAAGCTTAAAAATAATTGCAGATAGATCATTTTCCGGCCCTCCTTTTGGCAAGGAGTGTCCGGGCCACACCCAGCAGTCCGCAGACGATCACAATGTAGATCACATTGATCTCCAGAATACATGCTGCCAGAAAAGCTCCTAACAGGATAACCAGTGACATGGGATCTTTTTCTTTGACGATAGGTGCTCCCATGTCATAGGTCACGGAGGCAATTACGGCTCCCACTCCTGCCTGCATACCCGACAGCATCTGCGCCACAAAGAAGTTACTGCGGAATGCATTGTAGCAGATGGAGATCACAGAAATGATGACAAAAGGAGGCAGGATCGTTCCCAGGATTGCCACCAGTGTCCCCGGGATCCCGGCCAGCTTGTACCCCACCACGATGGCTCCGTTGACTGCGATCGCGCCGGGCGAGGACTGGGCGATCGCCACCAGATCCAGCATTTCGTCTTCTTCGATCCAGTGGTATTCATCCACAAACTTCTTTTTCATCAGAGTGACGATCACATAACCGCCGCCAAAGGTGAATGCACTCAGATACAGTGTGGATATGAATATTTTCCATAATCTCAGTCTGAACTTTCGGATATCTTTTTCCAACATATCTTATCTCCTGTTTCTGTTAACTCGTAAAAGCCCTCCGGAGCTCTCCGGAAGGCCCTTTGTATCATTTATTTACTCTACATGATGCTCCACCTGTTCAAACGTAAACACATTCAAAAACTGTTTTGCTCTCTCTGTCTTCGGATGTTCAAAAAATTCTTCCGGAGCAGCTTCCTCCACGATCTTTCCCTGATCAATGAAGATTACTTTATCCGCTACCGCTTTGGCAAACTGCATCTCATGGGTAACAATGAGCATCGTCTTACCCTGCTTTGCCAGATCCAGCATAACATCCAGCACCTCTCGTACCATCTCCGGATCCAGTGCTGCCGTCACTTCATCAAATAAGAGGATCTCCGGATGCATGCAGAGTGCTCTTACAATGGCTACTCTCTGCTTCTGTCCACCGGACAGCTGTCTGGGATAACTCTTCGCCTTATCAGCCAGACCTACGCGCGCTAACAGCTCCATAGCTTCTTTTCGCACTTCTGCCTTATCACGCTTCTGTACTTTCACAGGTGCCAGCGTAATATTGTCGATCACCGTCAGATGCGGGAACAGTTCATAGCTCTGGAATACCATGCCGATCTTCTGCCGCAGGGTAGTGATATTTTTGCTGCCCTTACGGATATCCATTCCCTGCAGTTTTATCGTGCCACCCTGAATGGGCTCCAGTGCATTAATGCATCGAAGCAGGGTACTCTTACCGCAGCCGCTGGGACCTACCACTACCAGTACGTCTCCTTTTTTCACTTCCAGATGGATTCCATCGAGAATCTTCTGTCCTTCGTATTCTTTTGTCAGGTTCTCTATTTTCAACAATGTCTCTGCCATGTCTTCACTCCATTCTCATTCCAGCCCTGATCCATCCTTAATTCCATTTCTTTTCCAGAGCCCTCGCCAGTACACTGAAGGGCCAGCAGGCAAAGAAATACAGAACGAATACTACAAGGAATACTCCAAAAGCAGCATTGGGACTGCTCATACGATTCGCCTCAATGATCTGCTGCGCTACTTTTAACATCTCCACTACGCCGATCATCAGTACCAGACTGGTAGTCTTGATCATACGGGTGATCAGGTTGATAGACAATGGGATCAGTCGCCGCACAGTCTGGGGAATGATGATGTACAGATATGTCTGTATCTTACTAAGTCCCAGCGCCTCACTGCTTTCATACTGATGCTTCGGGATGCTGATCAGCGCTCCGCGCACCAGATCTCCCATCTCTGCGGTTCCCCACAGGACGAATACGATCACGGATGCCACCTCACCGGATAAGTTCCATCCCAGTGCTCTGGTGGAACCAAAATATACGATGAACAATAATACCAGCTGCGGCATGATACGGATGAATTCCAGATAGACACGGAAAAACACTTTCACCACTTTATTTTTTACCGTCATCAGTGCCCCTACCAGAATCCCCAGAGGCATACTGATCAGAATGGACACAATGCTGATCTTCATGGCTACCCACAATCCCTGTAAGAGTCGGAGCATGTTTGTGCCTTTGAATAAAACATCAATCCCCAAATCCGGCATAACGCATCCTCCTCTCCACCAGTGATCCTATGATCGATACAGGCAACAGGATCAGCAGATAAAATACTACCAGGAGGAACAGGCTCTCCGTAGTCTTATAATAGAGACCGATCAGGTCTTTGGCGGTGAACATCAGATCCATCAGACTGATGGCGCTGAACACACTGGTCTCTTTTAACAGGAAAATGATATTTGCCACAAATGCGGGAATACTGGTGGACATTGCCTGCGGCAGGATCACATATCCCAACACCTGTCGGGAATTCATTCCCAAACTGATGGCACTTTCACTCTGAATGGGTTCTACGGATTCCAGACCGCTGCGGAAGCTTTCTGCCATATAGCTGCCGCCTAAAAATGCCAGACCGACTACACCGCACAGCTCCGCCGACATCCGGATCCCGATCTTCGGGAAGCCGTAATAGATAAAAAACAGCTGCACCAGAAGCGGTGTGTTACGGCTCAGTTCCACGTAGACTGTCACGATCCACCGCAGCACCGGCACTTTATAGTATTGAACCGCTGCACAGATGAGCCCCACCAGGATCGCAAACAGGATGCCAACGATACCTATTTTCACGGTCAGAAGTGCTGCCTTTTCGTACATGGGCAGATATTTTTCAATAAATTCCCAGTTCATGTATCTATGTCCTTTCCGGTAAAGTTCAAAATAATCTTTTAGATTATATCAAATGTATTTCTCAGATGCAAGAAAAGACTGCGGCGGCAGCTTATGTGCCCCGCAGTCCCCTCTATATCATCTTATTCCCATCGTACCTTACTGTGCGTTTACTTTGCCGCCCTCTACTACCAGGCTGTCCTCATAGTCCAGACCATAGGTGTCTGCCAGAGTTGCTTCGTAATCTGCATGGAAAAAGTTCTCCTCACCCAAAGCTACGATCTCATCATTGATCCAGTCAAGCAGTGTGGTGTTGCCCTTGGAAACAGCGGGAGCAATGGTGTCTGCACTGCCCAGGGAAGGAATACCTACGGTATATCCTTCGTTCTGCAGAGCGAATGCGATAACTTCGGTGTTATCATTTGCCCATGCAACAGAAGTGCCGTTCTCGAAAGCTTCTTTTGCGGTTGCATAGGAATCAAACTTCTGTAAAGGAATATCCGGATAGTTTGCGATCAGATATGTTTCAGCGGTGGTGCCGGAGATTACAATGATGGAATCATCTGCATTCCAGTTGTCTAAGGAAGTGATCACATTATCATCCTTGGATACCACGCCAAGTGACACATTCATATAAGGAGAAGCGAAATCCACTTCCTCTGCTCTCTCGGGAGTTACGGTAAAGTTCGCCAGGATCACATCTACCTTACCGGTCTGTAAATACTCAATACGATTGGCTGCCTCTGTAGATACGAAATTCACATCTACCCCCAGGTCTTCGCCGAGTCTTCTTGCATAATACACATCATAGCCCTGATATTCACCGTTCTCATCCACATAGCCGAACGGGTTTTTATCGGAGAATACTCCGATGTTAATGGTTCCGCTCTCCTTGATCTCATCCAGTGTGCGGTATACTGCCTTGCCGTCTGCTGCCGCTGCGCTTCCTGCGTCTGCGGTTTTGCTGTCACTGCTGCCGCATGCGGTCAGTCCCAGTGCCAATACTCCTGTTAATGCCAGTGCCAAAACGCTCTTCCACTCAAACTTCTTCATAATCCTTTTCCTCCTCTTCGATGTCTCATTTAAGTATCGAATCAACTTATGGGTAGGATTATATCTCCTATTTCATACTATGTCAATAGGAAAACAGTAATTTGTTTTTGCTTTTTGCGAAAAAATAAAATCAATGCTATAATACTTTTGTTACTTTTGATTGTAAACAGACCTTGTAACCGGAATTCCGTAAGAGATAATAAAATAATAAAGGAGAACAAAAGGATAATATATGAAAAAACCGATTTCACGTTTCTATCTGCTGTTGGTTCTCGTTCCGTTACTGTTACTGGCGAGCATGGGCGGCTATTACTTTCTGGAAGAAACTGCTGCAGGCAGCGATGTTGTTGTCGTTCCACAGACCCCTGCACCGCCTTCTGCCACACCGGTTCCCGTCCCTACTCCGGAGCCGACCCCCACTCCCTTCCCGGAGCATGACATTACGCTCATGGCTGTCGGGGACAACCTGATGCATCTGGGAGTCGTGGCCAGTGGAAAACAGGAGGACGGAACTTATGATTTCTCCATGCTGTTTCAGGGGATTTCACCCTTCTTAAACGCGGCAGACATCCGGATCATCAATCAGGAAACTGTCATGGGCGGCAATTCCCGGGGATTTTCCGGTTTTCCCTATTTTAATTCTCCTACCGAAGTTGGGGATGCGATTGCGGATGCCGGATTCAACGTGGTCCTGCAGGCATCCAATCATACCGCGGATCAGAAGCTGGACGGCCTGTTGTACTGTGCAGATTTCTGGGAAAACAGGCACCCGGAGGTACTGGTAACCGGTATTCACGAAGACGCTTCACAGGCAGATGACATTCCGTTACTTACCATCGATGATGTCACTTTCGCCATCTTAAATTATACCTACGGTGCCAATACCGAGACACTCCCCTTAGATCTGCTGGGGCATCTGAATCTTCTGTGTGCCGTAAATGAGAAAAACGGACAGATGGACTTCACCACGCTGAACCCGCAGGTCTTAGAGGATATCTCCCGGGCAAAAGAACTGGCAGATATCGTCATCGTCTGTCCTCACTGGGGGACTGAGTATTCCTCCAAAATCTCAAGCTATCAGGAAAAATGGGCACTGGAGATGACAGAAGCCGGTGCCGATATCATTATCGGAACCCATCCCCATGTGGTAGAGCCTGTGGAATGGATCACCGCAGAAAACGGCAATGAGTCTCTGTGCTATTATTCGCTGGGCAATTATGTGTCCACCCAGAAAAATGCTCTCAGCATGTTAGAGGGTATGGCCTGGCTGACTTTTCACGTTGCAGAGGACGGTGTCTCCATCGAGCGGAAGACCACCGGTGTGATCCCGCTGGTCTGTCAGTACACCTCCGGACCGGTACGGTTTGAAAATGTCTATCTGCTGGAAGAATATACCGAAGAGCTGGCGGCCTCCCACGGCATCCGCAATTATGCCGGTGTGGTCCTTCATCTGGAAGACCTGCAAAAATGGAGCGACGAGATCCTCGGTGATTTCGTACTCACCAAAGATCAGGCGCTCCATAATTTCAAAACCGATTCTATTAATCAATAACGTTTCTCATACCGATGATGGGACTGTAGTCCACAGCACTGATAATGACACCTTTCCGTGAATTGGCGGAATGGATGATCTGTCCGTCACCGATATACAGTCCTACATGGGTACAGCTCTTCCCTCCATTGGAACTATAACATACAATATCTCCTGGCTGAAGTTCTTCAGAACTGATACTGCGTCCGGCACCGGAATACTGTCCTCCCGGTGTACGGCTGATAGAATAGCCGAACTCCGCATAGATAAAGCAGGTGAATCCGGAACAATCTGTACCTCCTGACAGACTGGAACCTCCGTGTACATACCGGTTGCCCAGATACTGCATGGCATAATCAATGATTCCCTGTCTGAGCTCCGCATTTGAGGTATAAGTTGTAGTGGGAAGTGTGATGTTCGTGATCACCTCCGGGGCATCCTGCTCGGCAGTCTGTTCTCTTGCCTGCAATGCCTTCTGCGCGGCAATTTCCGCCTGTTCCTCTTCTATTGTCTTCGCATAGATAAATTCTTCCGAGATCGTAACATATTCCGCAGAGACATAGCCTTCCTTGCTGTCGGTGTACTGTACTTTCAGCCAGTCTCCGTCATTCTCCAGAATTTTTACCTTTTCTCCATTGTCAATGTAACCAATTCTTTTTGCATCTGTGGCAGGATCCTGTCTCACATTCAGACGGTCTGCGATAACAACAGCATATCTGGTCACATAATTGTCTACAACCTCAGCTGCTGCATCTCCATAGATGAAAAACTCTGCCTTGATATAACCCTCCACATTACCGGAGATGATCCGGAACCAGTCCTGATCCTCGCCTGCCACATCCAGGATCTGTGCCACCGCTCCGTCATAGATTTTGCCCACTACGGCACTGTCCGTGTTCGGTTCTGTCCGGACATTGACGTAATTCGTCACATTGGCGATCGCTAACGACGCATATTCATCTGCGGTCGTATCCTCTACGGAAGCTTCGTCTACCGGGACATCCTCCGGATCTGACACCCCTTCCAGTGCTCTGGGATCCTCCGTCTCGCCACCCTGTACCGCCAGCAGATCCTCTATGGTAATCTGTCCGGTAGCCGGGATCGGCTCGACACCGATCTGATGTATTTCTGCCGCATGTACTTTCTGTACCGAGGCTTCACTCTGTATTTTTAGTTCTCCGTTTCCTGCTGCCACCACCATACTGACTCCGGTGAGAGCTACCGCCAGTGCCATGAACATTCTTTTTTTCATTATAATCCCTGTTACTTCCTACAATTACTGTTTTCTGATGACATTCTGTATAATAGCACATAAAGCAGCACCCGTCCACGAATATCTCCAAATATCTCAAACTACTTAAAATACTGCATCAACTCTTCCAGATCCGTGGATGCCTTTTTAATTGTTCCTGTATCGTCCGAAATTTTGTTAACTGCTTCTGCGATATCAGATACGTTTGCCGTTACTTCCTCGTTGCTGGCTGCATTCTCTTCACTGATCGCACTCAGTTCTGTTATACTATTTATAATAGTCTGTTTCAATTCCTCCAGATTCTTCGTTTTTTCCGCAATAATTCCCGCTGTCGTAACATTAGCCTCAATAATCTGGCTCAGAGCATCAAAACCATTCTTGGCACCTCCGATGTCTGCCTGCTCTTTTTCTGCCAGTGCACGCATCCGTTCAGTTAACTCTACAGATTTATTAGATTTTTCGAGAATATCATCAGCAATTTTCTTGATCGTATCCGCACTCTGGCTGCTCTGTTCGGCGAGCTGTTTGATCTCTGTAGCGACCACAGCGAAGCCTTTGCCTGCCTGTCCTGCCCTCGCTGCTTCAATGGAAGCATTCAATGACAATAGATTCGTCTGTGCGGTAATATCAGAAATCAGTTCCACTGCTTTACTAATGGATGCAATGGCCTCATTGGTTGCCTTTACCTGTACGATCATCTCAGTAATAATGTCCGAAGAGGTATGAGAGCTTTCCAGCACCAGATTCATGGATTCTGAAGCATTACGATTGGCACGATCCATTTTATTGGAATTCTCATTCAATGTTACTGTCTCCGAATGGATCGCATTAACATTGTCCCCCATCTCCAACATTCTGGAATTAACAGTCTGTACATTCTCTGCCAGTGATGTAGCGGTTGCAGCCAGCTCGTCCACGGCCTGTCTGATCTGGTTGGTTCCCTTACTGCTTGCAGATGCCAATGTATTTAATAATTCCATGCTGCTATCCAATTGTGCAGCATGTCCATCCACCTCGGTGACAATACTGTTCAATTTATCCCTCATGCTGACAGATGCCCGGATCAGAGTGGTCACTTCACGGATCACAGATTTCACTTCAAGATTGCCTGACAGATTACCATTGGCAATTTGGTCAATATATTCTGCGGTTGTCAGTAATGGTTTTCGTATTTTGAATGACAGATAAACCATGACAGCAATAAAAAGAACATTCAGACATACTGAGCGCAGAACCAGACTTCTTAACATGTCGGATATTGCATCCTGAACTATGCTCTCCCGTTCTCCGGCAAAAGCCATTCCCAGAATCTCTCCGTCATCGGAACATACCGGCATATAATAGACATAATATTCTTCTCCCTTAATCTCTACTCCATCAGTTTCATAATCGTTACCGGCTCTGACCGTCTCCCATATCTGTGGATCAGCCTTGGTTCCTTCTGCCCTGTTCCCATCCTTGTCCACAATGGAAGTAATAAATCTCTCATCCTCCATGAAAAGCGTCTGTTCAATATGCTCATCCTGCAAAGAATCTATAAACTGATAACTGATATCATCCTTTTCCAGAATATCCTCACGGATATCCCATGTGAAATACTGCTCCACTGATGTAGCACATGCTTTCAGCCGCAGATAGGTACTGTCGACCAGTTCATCTTTCATTTTGCCCGATGCAGTCTGAAATTTTTAAAAATAAAGAATGCTTACGCCATGTAACATCGTGGTATTTCTCCAGTTCTCCGTTCCCAACGATCCGGTGTGCCAGATCAGTAGTCCGGTGTTTTCGGCATTTTCTCTTCTGCCTACTTCTGCCGTAAGCTCCACTCCCCGGGCATAGCCCCTTTCCTGCTGTACCACCGTAGGTTCCGTAACCGTCCATGCTTTTGCCGATAATATTCCGTTCTCATACCGCACCCAAATTCTGCATCCCGTTACAAAGCAGTTTGTCACGACCTCGCGGGAAATGCACTGCGCCTGTCCACGCACATACTGTATCAGATACATGGATACCGCATCGGAATGGGCCGCCGTACGGATGATCCGAAGTCCATAACCGTCCAGAGTGTCCGTGTCCGTCTTGATGCAGACATCCAGATACTGTCCGGCGCTGCCAAAACCCTGTCCGGCAGACTTTGCCGGATCGGCTTCCAACAGGACTTCCATATTCCGTTTGGTTTCCGTTCCCATCTCCGGTGCCGTGGTCGGCGTATAGCGGATCCTGGCCCCCTGCATTCCCTGATAGAGCCCTTCGCCCTTACTGCCGTCCCCTGTTGCACCGTAGTGCCAGGAGACCTGCGTCTTTTCCCGGTCCCACTTTTCAAAATCACAGGTATCCGCCGGACGCTTCGCATCAAAATTCCATACACCTTTTTCGTTTCCGGCATGGCTGTAAAGAGGAAGGTTATGAAAATCTGTCCAGATCCTGTCTGTTTCCACATCTTCCGGCGAAATAGCTTTTTCATAAAAGCACTGCACTGCTTCCCCGTATTCGCTGCGATTCGTTCTGGGTCTTATCTGTGCAAAAATATAATATCCCACATCATCTCCGGTGAGGGCATAAACTTTCTCCGGCTGATCCGGTTGGGAGATTGCCGTCACGATTTTGTCCTCTACCCGAATGTTTCTACTTCGATACCAGATAATATCCGAGCAGTCATTCTCCGCTTCCGTAAAATCATAAGACAGCCGCAGCATTTTGCCTTCAAGACAGATCACCGGATTGCCCGTAAGCCTTGGTGCCGCCACTTTCCGGGGATGAATTCTGACATACGCACCGGTCTGCAATCCCTCTTTGGTCTGCGCCGTGAGTACTACTTCCGTCTCATGGTCTATATTACTGTCTTTCAGTTGCAGCAGACAGCTCCCCTCCGACACACGCTGTATTTCTATGGAGTCTGCACTGTCTCCTTCTATTTTAAAATGTATCTCACACTTCCTCTCACGCCCATCAAAGGTCAGGCATTTTCCCTTTATATTTATGGAAGATCCGCCTGCTTGCAGTTCAAAAGCCTCTGACTCCAGCAGAAGCTGTGTAGGAATATCTGTTTTTCCGGCAAAGCGGATCACTTCTCCGTTCCCCAACGGGTCCCAGTCGTCTTTCCCGCCCAGAAGATTATAGACATTGTAGATCGTTTCTCCATCCTTACGGATATAGTAGGCCTCTGCCAGCATCTTTTCGTCAATGTCCACCGTATGGGAATCCGCAACCTCCGGAGGCGTAAACCGGCCTTCCGGATATGTCACATTCGCCTGATAGCACTTCAATGCTACGGAAGGATATTTCGTCCACAAGACCGCAACTTTGGTGTCCGGCAGACCTGCGAAGCTGCTGTCGATCAGTGTGATCTGTCCTCCGACTTTTGTAAAATACTGTGCGTGAGTCTCCCCATCCTGTGGATATTTACAATGAAATGTACAGTTTAAGAATACCGCTCCCGTACCGGAAGCCTGATAGATCGGCATTCCGCTGTAAAAATCAAACTCACAGTCCAGGTACACTGCATTTCCATTCAGAGCATCGTCCGTCTGTTCAAAATGACAATGTTCATACAGGCTTCTGCCCGCGCCACATACGGGATACAGGTTCAGACGACTGACAAACCGGCAATTCTTCGCATGGAACTTATCGGCATTCGTATCCGCCAGCTGTGCCTGCGTAATGGCTTCTGTCCTCTTTTTCACAGACTGCGCAGGATCCAATGCATAATCCAGATCCACGCAGCAATAATTCCCCAGAGTCAGGTTTTCCATCTCCAATTGTTCCCCGGAAAAATGGAACAGAGTATAATTCCCCTTCGCTCCATGGTCGTTCCCCCGGTTGGCGGCAATCACCACACCCTCCGGGTTCTCCGACAGCCCCACCAATTTCAGATTTGCGCAGTTTACCTTGCATCCGTAAGGGTAAAGATCCTTCGGATCCTCCCTTACGATCACCGCCTCCGACTGCGGATCCTCCAGCCAATAGATGCCGGGAGCAATGTAGACCGTCACCGGGTGTTCCACAGTTGCTGCGTTTAGTGCTCCATCCGACAGGACTTCTCTGATGTTATTGTAAGTGTATGGATTTTTCTGTACTTCCTCGTTCGCAAGCCTGCTGTCCAGCAGGAGATGACAGGAATCGGGGTCAGGTTTTATCATAAATGTTTTTCCCTTCCTCAGAATAAAATAAGTGACTGATTACTTTTTACTATAGTAAACGACCACTTATTTATCAAGAGATTAAGTTATTAATATCCTACCATAGAAGTAAAAATTATGGTGAGAAGTCATGAAGAATTGTATCATGCTATGGAAAAATGACGCTGTTGATCTTGCCATCAACAACCAGAGAAGAGCTTTTTCGGATGCGTATAATAATGAAGTGCCGGCAGAAAGTAAAATTTATATTGAACTTTCCTCCAAAAATCCACTCAGTAAATTAAGTTCCCTGGAAACCGAAGATTTAAAAAATACCCCCTGCATTCTTGTCATCAACCAGACCGGACAGCAGGCTACCGCTTGCCTTTTTCACACTTCTAATAAACCACTGCTGCCAGAATGATATATACCAGAATCGACACCATACAGTACATAGAATTGGTTGTTGATACATAGGCACTGCCCTCTTCCTTTTTCAGAAAAGTCTGCATGCTGAAAGTGGCCGGCGCCGACATATAGGAAATGATGGCAAGATTCAACAGCATGTTATCTCCTATCCACAAATGCACTGCCCACAGCACTCCAATTGCCATAAGTGTCTGTAGCAGAACTCTCATCAGGATTGTCTTCAGGCATGGCCGGATCAGTTCCTTTGTCAGTTCCATGCTATATCCCACAACGATCAGAATGATTGCTGTCACGGATGTGGTAAGGATCCCTTCCACCGCCAGATATGCACCGCCAAAGGGACTGTCGATCAGGCAAATCACCACCTTGGACAGTCCTGCCAGGATTCCAAGCACACTTGCAATAAATGCCGGTGTGTGGAATGCACTCATACATAGTTTCTTTGCATTGATCTTCTCTCCGTTTTCCACCTGTCCCAGCATCCCCATATAGATGCTGAATCCAAACAAAAGTCCTGCAATATCCAGTACTGCGATCTGTGAGAGATTTTCCTGCCCGCACAGGCTGGTATACAAAGGATACGCCATGAGGCCACCCTCATATACACTGACCATAAACGGCAGGTACTTGCGGTATTCTCCGTTCATAAGCGGCTTCAACAGAAATCCTACTCCGAAAGATACCACCAGCATAACGAACATAATCCCCACCAGTTTCCAGGTCTCCACACTGTAATCCGCTGTGGCCAGTGCATGAAAGATTGCCACCGGAAGCATGATATTGGTTACCAGCAGTTTCATATTATCTATTCCACTTTTGGTAAGTAACTTTAATTTTCTGCATGCCATACCGAGAACCAGCATGACAAGTACCGGCAATATAATTTCTAATATTCTCATTTGTTATCCCTTTCCGAGGTATCCTATACTTTTTTATATATTATACTTCGATTTTCCTATCCTGTATATTATGTATCCCGGAAGTTTTGTAGAAATGTTTTAGAATTGATGCAGAAATGTTAATGCCAGAATTCGGTCTCCATTTCAGATATGCAAAAAGGCACTGTATCTCAATTTTTTTGAAATACAATGCCTTTTTTACAACACAATCTTACCCAAAGAAATTATACTTGTTAGCCTCAAAAGCTTCCATATAGGTTGCCCCATTGGAACCATACCGGTTGGATGCGCTGACCACATTTTCGGAAGCATTCTTATTGATGTGCTCACCGAGAAATCCTATTTTGGAGGCGATGCCATTCTCTCCTCCCAGTACCTTCTGTAAGGTATCCGCATCCGCATTCCGGAATACTTTCTCGTCCACGATCAGGCTTCCGTCCTTTGCCTGACTGATTCCTATACTTTCCAGTGATTCTTTACTGCCCGCTGGAATGTTTTTTAACTGTTGCTGGTAAAATTCATTCATGATTCCGCCGGTGGTCTTAAGCTGCTTCATGGTAGCATTGTACGCTTCCACCATTTTGTTCACATCACTCAGGATGTCCGTGGTGTCTCCGCTCTCTTTTGCCTTGTCGTAGAGGGAATCCTTATCGCTGCCTGCAAGCTTTGACGCAGATTGGCTCAACTTCTCCGACAGATCCTCCAGCTTTGCATAATTATTTTTCCTCAGAATGTCCGTGGCACCGGTACTTGTGGTGTTCATGCTCTTCCCGATGGGTCCCAGCAGGTTCTGGGATGACTTGTTATTGATAATGTCCAAGAGCGACGTTCTCTGAATGGGAATCCCGCTTTTTGCTGCGGAATTTGCCAGCATTTGGGTTGTGATCCTCATTTTGCGACCTCCTTTGATCTGCAATTTTTTCTCTCTGTCTTCTATATCGCCGCTTTTCTTTCACCCTTAATATGTCTTGTAACGAACCGATCTTTTCATGTAACGAAACATCAAAAAATCAGCAGGCCCATCACCCGCTGATTCCTTTCTGAAGCATCACCGCTTACACTTTTCTCAGATACTTCATGTATGCGGTGACAAAGTCATTGTATTTCTGTTTTGCTAAAAATACCCTCTCACCGTTTTTCAATTCTATGTTGCTGTTGTCATACCGGGCGACCTCCTGCAGATTCACAAGAAATCCCCGATGGGAGCGGAAAAAGCGATCTCCCAGCTTCTGCTCCAGCACTTCCATTTTTTCATAAAAACAGTAGGGCTCCTTCTTTGACTTGGTGTGCAGCATAATTTTTCTGGCCTGGTTCTCGGCATAGAGGATATCATCCACAGGAATCCTGACATAGTTGCCGCCTACTTTTATAACCAGCGGTTCAACATTCTTTTTACTCCGGATCTGGCAGATTGCCCTGTCCATGACTTCTGTGAACTTCTGCTCATCGATAGGCTTCAAAAGATAATGAAACGCCCCCACATCATAGCCTTCAAACACATATTCACGTAAGGCCGTCACGAAGATAATCAGTGCATCCGACCTTTCACGGATCTTTCTGGCCGTCTCCATACCGTCCGGTTCCGCCGCATTCTGCTCCCGGTTCAGGGAAATATCTAACAGGATCAGGTCAAACGCCGTCGGATCCGCCAACAGTTCTCCGCCGTCGACAAACAGTCGGATTTCCCCCTCCGTACATTTCTCTACCAGCCTTTTCAGGTATTCTCTTATGGGCTGTTCATCGTCACATATTGCTATTTTCAGCATTCGTCTTCTACTCCCCCGGATCTTATTCCATTCAAACATTTCCTTTTTTATATCGCCACTTTTCCTTTGAAATTCAATCCTATGTAACGAAATGCGATTTTTGTGTAACGAAAAAATCAGCGGGTATATAGCATCCCAAAAGCTCTCTCTTGCGGGAGAGCTTGGTCTGCACCTGTAAAGTCAAGGTTGTTTTGGTGTAAATAGCATAAAAACGACAAATTCCATACAAAAAATTCCCCAAATCAGAAATTTTTGTACGGAATTTACTTATTTTGCTTATATAGCGAAAATGGAGACTTTTCAAACGGTAAAATTCCACATTTTTGTATTTTTTTCGTCCAAAACGGCGATTTAAATACAAACAAGATTTCCACTGACTGTCCCGATGCAACGCTCACAAAGAGAATTACTATCACTCTGCGAACAGTTCCTTCTTCCGTTCAATCATCTCATCAATCTTCTCAATATACAGCCCTACATCCTTGACATTATCACACCGTTCGATCCGTCCGTCGGGGAAGACCCGCTTGGTGATGCTTCCGGCGCCTAATGCCACAATGGTCTGTTTCTCCTCCATGATGAGGATGTTGTACAGTCCGTATTTGCCGGGACGGGCGTAGCCGGTGTTCTCAAAGTTGCCGGACATGTTCTTCTGTCGGTAGAGGTAATAAGGTTTCATTCCAAGCTTCTCAGCTCCCGCCGCCGCGATCTTCATGGTTTCGTCGGTGTTGTGAAGCATGGAGACGCCGTTCTCCTGGATCCACTGGTTCAGGCGGGACGCACGTTTGATGGCCAGGGAATGAACGGTCAGGCTGTCCGGGGCCAGCTCCACGATCTTTTCGATGGTGCGCTGTACATCCGCCTCCAGTTCTCCCGGCAGTCCCAGGATCAGATCCATATTGATATTGTCGAAGCCGACCTCTCTTGCCAGCC
>OIZX01000043.1_pt1 | contig 97535 bp, 89 predicted proteins | sample 1588621 | NCBI WGS metagenome assembly OIZX01 (sample SAMN03283276) | human gut metagenome | biome: human-associated habitat; material: feces | host: Homo sapiens | place: Peru | collected 2012 | reverse complement strand
ATCAGCGCCGAAAACAAAAGCCTCGATACGCACTGTTATTCTGCCGCCGTCACTCTTGAAAACCCTTGTGGCGTATAAGGAAACGGTGGATTCGGAATGGATGTTTCCGTCACCGACAGATAACGGCAGACCGAGAAATCCGTCATCGGTTAGAAAACGGTTACAACTGATTTTGGAACGGGCAGGCTGTAAAAAGGTGCGCTTTCACGATTTGCGTCACACATTTGCGACCATGGCGCTGGAGCACGGTATGGATGTGAAAACTCTTTCGGCAACCATAGGCCATGTGTCCTCGGCAACCACGCTGGATATTTACAGCCATATTACCGATACCATGCAAAGGCAGGCGGCGGTGCATATAGACCGCAAAATCGGCGGCACAGACGCCCGTATGCCGACGATGAAGCGGGAAGAAAGGAAAGATACCACCCCGGTCGAATTCACGCCGTACAAGCCCAAAATACGCAAGCCCGGGACGGGTTGTGTCACGATGATTAACGATCACCTGTATGAAGGACGGTACACGCCGACGAATGCGAACGGCAAGCGGGAAAGCCATAATATCTATGCGAAAACGCGCGAGGAATGCGAAGAAAAGCTCGCGGAAATGATTGTGCAGGTCAAGGCGCAAATCAAGACGGAAAAAGAACGGCTCAAGGCAGAGCAAGAGGCCTGACCAAACGGCACGGATTTTTCTGTGCCGTTTGTACTTGCTATGTGATTTCAAATGTATGCAATAATTTGTATAAATGATTGAATAATGGAGAGATGTGTGTTATAATGTCAACAAGCGTATGGCAAGATTTTTGGCTTGTGTTTCGCAAGCGTTGACTAAAATGGTGGGAGCATTTGCGTCTTTCCATGCTTCGTCGCCTCTTTAATCTCTGTAAATTTCGCATAATGAGTTGCCATACGCTGCTTTTTTTAGGAGATGTCATGTATGACTTTTGAATATGTATGTACCAGAAACGATCTGGCGGATTTATTGGAAATTCCTCATGGCAAGCTGACTCACGTTTTATATGTTGCCAAAGTCGATAGTTTTTATAAAATATTTGAGATCCCTAAAAAATCTGGGGGAACAAGAAAAATCTGTGCCCCGACTGGAGATCTTAAGCAAATCCAGGAAAAACTTTATAGCATTCTTTTACACCATCAACAATTCTTGCGCAAGCAAAACAATATACGCACTAATATTTCACACGCTTTCGAAAAAGGGAAAAGTATCATTACGAACGGCGAGGTGCATAGAAATAAGCGCATAGTGGTAAATATTGACCTGCAAGATTTTTTTGATAGTTTTCATTTCGGTAGGGTTTGTGGTTTCTTTGAGAAAAACCGCGATTTTGCCCTTCCACACGAGTTGGCTATTGTTATGGCGCAGCTAACATGCTATCAAGGTAAACTTCCACAAGGTGCGCCAACTTCGCCTATTATTACAAACTATATCTGTCAAACCTTCGATATGAGGATTATAAGAATTGCAAAAAAATATCATTTGGATTATACCCGATATGCTGATGATTTGAGTTTTTCTACTAATGATAAGAAATTCATTGAACAATGGGAACCTTTCTATAACGAATTAACTCATGAAGTTGAGCGGGCTGGATTTAAAGTCAATACCAAGAAAACAAGCATTCAATATAGGGATTCACGCCAAACGGTAACGGGGCTAGTAATAAACAAAAAACTTAGTGTTGATCATAGGTATTACAAACAAGTGAGAGCAATGGCTGATTCACTCTATAAAACCGGATGTTTTGACAATAATGGCGTTGAAGGAACAGTTAGTCAGTTGGAAGGAAAATTTGCTTTTATCGATCAATTGGACAAATACAATAACATTAAAGATGTTAGTCAACAGCATTCTGTGTTTTGTCTTAACGGACGAGAAAAACAGTATCAAAAATTTTTGTTTTATAGGTATTTTTTTGCACATGAAAAACCAGTAATTGTTACTGAGGGAAAGACCGATATTAAATATATAAAGGCAGCTTTAAAGAACCTTTATACAGAATATCCTGAACTCATCGAAAAAACACCAGAGGGACACTTTGAGTTCAAAGTGTCCTTTTTAAAGAGGTCAAAGAGGTTCAAATACTTTTTCCATATGAGCCAAGATGGTGCTGATGCCATGAAAAATTTGTACAACTTTTTTTCGGACAAGAATCCAAAGTATACAAATTATTTCAAAGTTTTTAGCGGATGCTCTGATAAGAACTTGTGTAATCCTGTAATTTTGATTTTTGACAATGAGTTGTCTAATAAGTGCAAACCATTACACTCGTTTGTTTCTCACATTGAATTATCATCTTCTGATAAAGATAAACTCAAAGAAGAACTTTGCATAAAAATAATTGATGAGGGCAATTTGTTCTTAGTGACAAATCAATTAGTAGACGGAAAAGCAGAATGCGAAATAGAGGATTTATTCGATGAAACTACAAGAAACCATGTTATTGCTGGAAAGACATTTTCATCGAATGACAAAGCGGATAAGGAAAAGCACTATGGGAAAGAAATATTCGCCAATTTCATTCAGTCAAATTACAAAAGTATTAATTTTGATAACTTTAGACCGATGCTTAATAACATCGTAAAAGTAATTGCTGAATTCGCTGGTACAGAAGGATAATATTTGACCCACAGTAAACAAAGAAAAAGGCTCTGGAATCAAGCAATTCCAGAGCCTTTTTGGTCGGAGTGGCGAGGCTCAAACTCGCGGCCTCCGCATCCCAAATGCGGCGCGCTATCAACTGCGCTACACCCCGATAGTTATTAAATTGTGGTCGTGTAAGTGGTCAAATCTGTGGTCAAACACATTTTTGACTGCTTTTTTCTTTTTCCGAACCGCCCGAAATTCGCACGGTTAAAGGGCTTTCGGCGGTTGGCACCGATAAACGTCAGAAATGCCGTCTATGCTCCCAAATGCGGCGCGCTATCAACTGCGCTACACCCCGATAGTTATTAAATTGTGGTCGTGTAAGTGGTCAAATCTGTGGTCAAACACATTTTTGACCGCCATTTTTTGTTTTCCAAACCGCCCGAAATCCGCACGGTTGAATGGTTTTCGGCGGTTTTCGTTGTCATACGGTGAGAATACCGTCTATGCTCCCAAATGCGGCGCGCTATCAACTGCGCTACACCCCGATAGATATTGTATTTAATTGTGTTAGGCTTGTAAGTTTACATAAATGAATCCGCTGCGCTTCCCTCAGAAACATAGTCGCACTGCTCGCTTGGAGCGCTTCGCATTGCTCATTGTTTCTTCACCTCATTATGCTCGCTTCACCATCCACAGGATGCGCTCGCAACTTCGACCCCTCAGAAACATAGTCGCTTGATTGTCTTTGAAAGCAGGACTTTTCCGTGCTCGGCGTACCGATAAATTATACAAGACTTTTCCGTGCTCAGCACACCGATAGATTATACAATAACGCAATCGGAATGTCAATATTATGCGTAAACTTGTTTGCGTTAAGCAAAAAAAGTCCCGAAGCATCGGGACTTTTTTAATGAGTTAAATCCATTTATCGGGGTTAACTTCGTATTTATTTGAGAAAATTTTAATTGCATCAATAAGAGCGAGAATTGCCGAAACGCCTGTCCAAGCAATCAGAATTTTAAGAATGCCTTTTTTAGTCTCGCCTAAATAGAAGTTATGAACACCGAAGCCGCCAAGTAAAAGTGCAAGTATTCCTGCGGTAATTTTCTTGTCTTCAAGGTCTCCGGATGGCTGTTTAGCGATTGCGAATCCGCAATTTAAGCACACAGCAGCATCCGGTGAAACTTCATTGCCGCAATTTGCGCAATATCTGTTACCGTCTCCGACCTTTGTGCCGCATTTAATACATACAGCCTGATTTTCATTGATAGGTTCTCCACATTGCTTACAAAACATTTTATTATTCCTCCTTTTTAGTATGACAATTTGTCATACCGATATTATATGACTATTTGTCATATTTGTCAATAATAAATTATGACATACTGTCATATAGGAGGCGATACTATGAATAATCTTAAAAAATTAAGACAAGAGAAAGGAATAACTCAAATATCTTTACAAATGAAAACAGGCATTGAACAGGCATTGCTGTCAAAATACGAGAATGGCGACCGTGTTCCGCCGACAGAAACGTTGATGACATTAGCTGATTTTTATGATGTAAGTATGGATTATATAATGTGCAGAACTGACAATCCAAAAGTAAACAGATAACCAAACTTTTTCCTGATTTTGTATTGAAAAATAATCAAAAATATTCTAAAATTATAGTGTATATTCTATTTAACCTAATCGGAGGCGGAAAAATGAGACCTTACGGATTGATACTTGCAGGCGGCGGCGCAAAGGGCGCATATCAGATTGGTGCGTGGAAAGCACTTATCGAGCTTGGTATTCAAATTGAGGCAATCGCAGGCACATCTATCGGTGCAATCAACGGCGCTTTTATCGCTCAAGGGGACTTCGACAAGGCTCTTGAGGTTTGGGAGGAGGCAGAGGTTGTCAACGGAATAAAGATTGACAGCGAGCTTAAATCAACCGAAAACCTTTTTTCGTTCAGCAACTTTCCGCAGCTGTTCCACGAGATTGTGAAGAACGGCGGTGTTGACGTTTCTCCGGCAAGGCAGATGATTGCCGATTCGATTGACGAGGACACCGTAAGGCGCAGCAATATACCGCTTGGAATTGTATCGTTTCAGCTCGGCGGTATGAAGCCCGTTGAGGTGTTTATCGACGAAATGCCCGAGGGCTCGCTTGTCGATTATCTTATGGCTTCGGCGAGATTTCCCGGTCTTAACAGACAGGGACCCGACGACTCCAATTATCTTGACGGCGGAATTTATGACAATGCGCCTGTCGGAATGCTGCGTAAAAGGGGATTAAACCGCCTTATTATCGTCGATATTTCAAATATCAAGGGCATGGGTCACAAGGAGGACCTGTCCTGTGCGGATTTGATTTACATCAGACCGTTTGAGCCGAAGGACCTCGGCGCTTCGTTTGAATTTGACAGGGAAATGAATGAAAAGCGTATGCGTATGGGCTATTATGATACGCTCAAGGCATTTGGCAAAATTACGGGTCGTGACTATTATTTCTCTCACAAGGAATATAAAACAATGCTTTCGCTTTATGGTTTTGACGCTTGCGAACAGCTTGAGGGGCTTGCCCGTGAGCTTGAAATTCCGAGGCTTCGCATGTATACTCACAAGCAGTTTATGAGAGCGTTGACTTCTGCCGAGAAAAAGAGCAAAAAGGAAAAAGAGAGAGAAAAGGCGAAGGCAAAGGAGCAGGAAACCGAAAACGCTCAAGCGGAAGAAAACGAAAAAGAAATCGGCGAGGTAATCGCAAATTTCGTTCCTTCTATCATTCAGGAAAAGGCGAGAAGATTTAAGGATAAAATCAAGGAGTATGAAAAGAGCCATTCCTCTTACAAATTGGCTTATGAGGCTATCGACAAATTCAACTCTTGACTTCGCACATAAGCGAGATTATTTCGCTGTTTGTGTAGATGAAAAAGTCGGCGTTATCGCTTGAAAAAGATACGGTTGAGTCAGAAAAAACAATTTTACTTGCGTCGAACGAATTTTTAGAGAAAAGCTCCGTTATTTCGTCGCTTGTTTTGTTGCAGAGCACGGCGCACATTGCCGAAAAGACCTTAAAGGAATACTCCTCGTCGGGGTGCTCGGGTTGCGTCAAGGTAATTTCACAGCGGTGCACTATTCTTGCTTCGTCGGTCGTTAAGGTCAGCATAAAGCACGATGACGGAAAATAGTAATAATCGTTTCCCGAATTGTAATAATCCGACGGCTCGATTATATTCTCGGCAAGCTGTGAATTAAGCCTGTCGGAGAACTCGAAAATATCGGTTTTCGGCTGTTTTGTGCAGGCACAAAGGAAAACAAACAGGACTGTTATTACGAGGACGGAAAAACGTTTCATGGTATACTCCTATAAATATTGTTAATAAAATGTTTACACAAGAAAAGGAAAAATGTAGTAAAATATATTCAGTATTTTTTTGCGTTATGTTCAAATTTATAAAAGAAAGTGGTTTTTGCTGTGATTAAGAAATTCAAAAACATGACAAGAGCAAGGCAGATAGGCACAATAATCGTAACAATAGTTATCTTGGTGCTTATCGGATATGTCCTTTACACGAACTTTAAGCCCGAGCCTCTTCCCGAATACAATGTTACGGAAATAAAGCTCGGTGATATTCAGTCAACCTATGAAACTACGGGTACGGTTGTGTCCGATAATACGGAGGCGTACACCGCAATTACGGGCGTTAAGGTTACGGCTGTAAATGTCAAGGTCGGCGACAGCGTTAAAGCAGGCGATGTTCTTGCTCAGTTTGACGTTTCGACACTCAATTCACAGCTCAAGGAATACAAAACCGCTTATGATAAGGCGCTCAAGGCATATAACGATTCCGTTTCGGCAACAAAAACCGCAAAGCAGAATAAGGCGAACGCCGCAGCGCAGATGAACACCGTCAATGCCGAGATCGATCGTCTTGAGAAGGAAATTAAGGCTGCCGAGGATGCAAAATCGCAGACAACGCCTGACACTCCCGAGTATTCTCAGGAGCAGCTTGACGCACTTATTCAAAAGCTCAAGGACAGCGGATTTTCAAAGGAAGAAATAGATAAGATTATCGAATCCCTCAAGAATTCCTCGGGCGGAATTACAAAAGAGGATATTGAATCGGCTATTGCAAACGCAACCGCCACAAAGAAGCTCGAGCTTGCGCAGAAGCAGTCGCAAAAGCAGATGCTTGAAGCACAGCTTGCACTTTACGAAGCACAGTCGGACGAAACGGCTTCTTCGATTTACAAGAACGTAATGGAGCAGAAAAAGGCGGACTATGAAAGTTACAAGGCTTTGGTTGACTCAATGAAAAACGGCTGGGTGGCAAGCTCTGACGGACTTGTTACAGAGGTAAATCTCGTTGCAGGTCAGGCATTCACTCCCAAAGCTTCAAAATCCACGACAACAGACCTTTCTTCGATTATGAAATATGTTTCGGGCAATAACGATATGACCTCGGTGCTCTCCGACATAATCGGCAGCGTAACCGACAGCAATGCTTCCTCAGGTACGGGTATTACCCTTGAAAACACAAATGAATTTGTCGCAGAGTTTTCGGTCGGCAAATATGATATTTTGAGCATTAAGGTCGGACAGAGAGTTAAGGTTTCTTCTCTCGGCAGCGATTATGAGGGCGAGGTTATCTACGTCAGCGCAACCGCAAGCGAGTCCTCGTCGCTCGACATAAGCTCAATAGCTTCAACCTTTACGGGCGGCTCTTCATCGTCATCAAACGGTGCGCTTGTAAGAGTTAAAATAAAAAATCCCGACGAAAAAATCATTATCGGCTTTGACGTTGATGTTAAAATCGATACCGAAAAGATAGAAAACGTTATGGTGCTTCCCATTGATGCGGTTGTTACCGAGGACTCGACAAACTTTGTTTATGTAGTTGACGAAAACAACAAGGTTTCAAAGCGTGAAATTACAGTCGGCAGATTTTCGGACGACAATTATGAGCTCCTCACAGGCGTCGAGCAGGGAGAAAGAGTTGTAGACAATCCCAAGACCTCAATGGCAGAGGGCGACAAAATCGCAATAAAGAAATAAGGTAGGTGCTGTCTGTTGAATATCAAAGAAAACATCAGAATAGCAATATTCAGCATCAAGACCAATCTTATGCGTTCGTTGCTGACAATGCTCGGCATTATAATCGGCGTTGCCTCGGTTATTGCGGTAATCACGGTCGGTAACGGCGGCAGGGACTATATCGTCGGTATGATCAAGGATATGGGCTCAAACGCTATTACAATCGGCGTTGACGCTACGACCGCTTCAAATTCCGACTATATAACGGACGGCGATATTGAGGCTATCAAGGCTCTTGACGCTGTTCAGTACGTTTCGCCTATGGTAATGTCAATGGGCTCGCTCAATGCAGGCGACGAAACGGGAATAGGCTTACTCATTGGCGGTAACGAGGAAATGCGTTACGTTATGAGCGGCGAATGTGTTTACGGCAGATATTACACGAAAGCCGAAGCGGATTCGGGCAAGGCAGTATGCGTTATCGACATTTCAAGTGCCTTGCAGTTCTTCGGTAAGAAAAATTGCGTCGGCGAGTACATTAACTATACCGCAAACGGAATTACCGTCAGCATAAAGGTTATCGGCGTTACTGATATGGCAAGTGCATTTGGTTCGGACTCCGAAAAAATGCTTGAGTCAATGAAAGCTATGGGCAATTCAACGCTTTCGGGCGGTATGATTATGGTGCCGACTAAATTTGCTACGAACGTTATCGGTATGAGCGACCGCTATGACACGATTTATATTATAGCGAGCGACGAAAACGACCTTGATGCGGCAGGAAGTGCTGCGCTTAACAGAATAAGGGCAAGGCATAACAATCACGACAAGGACGTTTATTTGCTTACAAATATGGCGACATATATCAATCTTTTGGATACGGTAATCAACGTGTTCACAATGTTTATTGCCGCAGTCAGCGCAATTTCGCTTGTTGTCGGCGGTATCGGCGTAATGAACATAATGCTTGTTTCAATAACCGAGCGAACGAGGGAGATAGGTATTCGTAAGGCACTCGGTGCAAAGACCTCGACTATATTGTTTCAGTTCCTCACAGAGTCGATAATCCTTTGCGTAATCGGCGGTGCGATAGGTTTGCTGTTGGGCGTTTCGGGTGCGGCGCTTGTTTCGTCGATTATGAAAATTCCGCTTACAGTTAAAGCCTCAACCGTTGCGCTTGCAATCGGATTTTCAACGCTTATCGGTGTAGTGTTCGGCGTTTATCCTGCAAGACGTGCAGCAAAAATGCCGCCTATCGAAGCATTGAGAAGAGATTAACAGACAGCGAAATTTACATTTTACAGCGAAAATTACATTTTTTATTATTTAACGGGTGCTATGTAAAAAAGCACCCGTTTTTAATGTGCGTTAGCCTTCCACAATTCTCCTGTCCGCAATCCGCAAAAGTTGGTAGCGACGGCGAGCCGTCGTGAGGGCGTTTACAACCGAACAGGAGAGCCGAGCGTGATTTTTGCGGAAAAGGAGGCGTTGTATAGTGAGTGAGAGACAGCTAAAGGCTGTTGCGAGCGATACGGTGCAAACGACGACGTGGTAGGGCGGGGGCTTGCTCCCGCCGTGGAAATTGACGTATTTATAATAACTTTCAGTATATAACAAATTAAAAATTTAGCACAAACACAGGCTCCCTCTGACGAGGGAGCTGTCGTTTTTCGCAGAAAAATGACTGAGGGAGAGAAAGCAATAAGCATCAAACTTTCGTTATCTCTCCTTCCGTCACGCCTGCGGCGTGCCACCTATTGCCCTCTTGCGGTATCCCGATTTTGTTTATGCGGCTTGGAGCGCCGCACAAAATCGACCGCTGCGCCAACAGATGCTCCCTTTATCCGCCACAGGCGGAGGTCGCATATGTTGCCCGTCAGGGGGAGCCTTGTTTTATCAAAACTGAAAATATATGCGACCGTAGGGGCGACCTGCGGTCGCCCGTCAATTCATAGCAAATTAAAAACGGGCGAACACAGTTCGCCCCTACGGTATAATATAAAAATATTCGCACAACCGCAAGGACAACCCTTGCGGTTGTCCGTTAATTTGATTTAATATGTAATTTTTTGCGGACAGGGGCAAGCCCTGTCCCTACGGGTTGCAGGTGTATTTTAATGTGATTCAAGCCGCAAATAAACATAAATCAACAGCAATCCAACGGCGGCAGCAAGCCACCGCCCTACACCATTAGATATATAATTCAATTCGTGCGAAGCACCAACTTTTGCGAATTTTGGACAGCCGCATTTTCAGCCTCCCTTGTGTAAAGGGAGGTGGGTTGCCGTAGGCAACTCGGAGGGATTGTGAGGTTGATTTTATATGATTTTGTAAAAATCCCTCAGTCATTTTTTTGTTCCAAAAAAACGACAGCTCCCTCGTCAGAGGGAGCCTGCGTTTGTGCTAAATTTTCAATTTATTATATACCGAAATCTATTATAAATACGCTGATTTTCACGGCGGCAGCAAGCCACCGCCCTACATCATTGGATATATAATTTAATTCGTGCGAAGCACCAACTTTTGCGGATTTTGGACACAGGAAAATTTCTACACTATTGTATTTAATTTTACACACATCATTAACTTTCAACAACAAAAGGGCGAACTGTGTTCGCCCTTTTCATTTTAACCGATATAAATTTTCTTTTACTTTCTCAATGAATCGTAGACCTTGATATTAACCGTTTCACGCTCGCAATTATGGCGGTAAATGCTCAAAACAAGACCTATTCCCAAATATATACAAAGGTTTGACGAGCCGCCTGCGCTGAAGAACGGAAGCGTAATTCCGATAACGGGCAATACCATAAGGCACATACCTACGTTGATAATCATTTGGCTTGCAATCATAGCCGCCATACCGCAGCAGATAAGGTTAGTTGATTGCTCTCTCGACTTCTTGCCGACCGATATACAACGCAATATGATAAGCGTAAGCAAAAGCAGAGCCGCCACACATCCGACAAAACCCAATTCCTCGCCGATAACGGTGAAAATCATATCATTTTTACTCTCGGGAATAACTCCTGCCTGTGTGTATGCACCCTTGAAAAGTCCTTGACCTGCAAAGCCGCCGGAGGACAATGCGCTCATTCCGCACTTTTGCTGATAGATAATGTCACTATACAAATCGGGGTAGAGAAGTGCTAGAAATCTATCCTTTTGAAGCTGCTTGAGGACGTAAATCCAAGCAAGCGGAGCGATAGCAACAATAAACGCAAACGCACCTGCGAAATAACCCCAATGCACACCTGCCACAAAGAGCATAGCCGCCGTTATGAAGATGAAAACAAGCGACGAGCCCATATCGCCCGTAAGAGCAACGAGGGCAATCGGTATAATTGCGTGAACGCCGAGCTGTAAAATGCTCAAAATGTGATTAAGCTTATCCTTGAGCTTTTCAATGTGAACGCTGAAAGTGATGATAAAGCCGATTTTAACAAGCTCGGACGGCTGCAATGAAATCGGTCCGAATTTAAGCCAAGTTCTTGCGTCGCTTCTTGCGCTCGGGCCTGTGCCGAATTTGAAAAGCAGCAGCATTAGTACAATGCATATAACCGCAATGACGGGCCATAGCTTCGTGAACACCTGATAGTCAAGCATTGAAATTAAAATCGCCGACAAAATACCCACCGCAACGGCAACGATCATAATTATCGTTTCTCTCGAGAGAATTTGACCGTCTGTGAGCGTGTATTTAGTCGCACTCGTAACCATAATTATACCGAACACCGAAGCCACAAAGCACAGAGTAAACAGGTATAAATCGGTTTCTTTCAGAAATGTTGAAATTGTATTAAAAAGTTTTTTCATATTATTTCCTGCCGTGTTTAGCCTTAAATCTGAATACATCAACTATATTATAGTATGTTATCGCACCGATTTCAAGCAAAACTATTTACGCAAACGGCTTTTAGTGGTACAATATCTATCGGTGATATAATGCAGGTTTTCAAAACGAAAAATTATGAAGAAACCGTGGCGCTTGCCGAGAAATTCGGAAAGCAGGTTAAAAAGGGTACCGTAATTGCATTTTACGGCGGACTCGGTATGGGTAAAACCGCATTTACCACGGGCGTTGCAAAGGGTATGGGCATTGAATGTGATGTCAGCAGTCCGACCTTTGCGATTGTAAATGTTTACGGAAAGAACTCGGAGCTCTGTCATTTTGATATGTACCGTGTTTCTTCCTGGGATGACCTCTATTCGACAGGCTTTTTTGATTATATGGATATGGGAAGCGTGCTTTGCGTCGAGTGGAGTGAAAATATCGAAAACGCTTTGCCCGATAACACCGTTAGGGTTACTATCGAAAAGGGCGAGGGCGACGATGACCGAATAATTACCGTTGACGGATGTGATTTTGAAATATGAAAATTTTATCGCTTGAATGTTCATCCTTGAGCGCAGGTGCAGCTTTGATAGAGGACGGAAAGCTTATTGCAGAGAGCTTTCTCAACACGGGGCTTACTCACTCACAAACTCTTATGCCTATGGTTGAGAGTGTGCTTAAAAATACAAATACGGCTGTTCGTGATGTCGATGTCATCAGCGTCAGCGCAGGTCCCGGCTCGTTTACGGGCGTGAGGATAGGCGTTGCGGCGGCAAAAGGAGTTGCAGACAGCTTTGCTACACCGTGCTTTGCCGTGTCGTCGCTTGAGGCTATCGCTTATCCGTTTAAGGACGAAAATGCGGTTGTGTGTGCGGTTATGGACGCAAGATGTAATCAGGTTTATACGGCTTCGTTCTTGAAAGGGGAGAGGCTGTTTCCCGGCGAGGCAATATTGATTGACGAGCTGTTCGAAAAACTCAAAGGACTTAACAAGCCTGTTATTTTTGCAGGCGACGGCGCAAAAATGTGCTTCGAAAGATTGTCGGGCGAAATTTCAAAAGCTGTGTTGGCAGATGAACAAAGACGTTTTCCGAAGGCGTCGAGCGTTGCGCTTATTGCGTATGATAAAATTCTCTCGGGCGAAAAAACTGTCGGTGCGAATGAACTTTTGCCGGTTTATTTGAGGCTGCCGCAGGCGCAGAGAGAGCTTAACAATAAATTAAAAAACAAAGGAGAATAAATTATGCTTTATTTGGGAGCTGACCACGGTGGATTTGAACTTAAGGAGTCCATCAAAAAATATCTTGACGAAAAGGGGATAGAGTACGAGGATTGCGGTACGTATTCCGCCGACTCAGTTGACTATGCGCTTATTGCCAAAAAGACTTGCGACAAAATCGTTGCAGGCGAGGGCAACAAGGGTATCCTTTGCTGCGGCACGGGAATCGGTATTTCTATGGCGGCAAACAAGGTAAACGGTATCAGAGCCGCTTGCTGCTCGGACTATTTCAGCGCAAAATATACAAGACTTCACAATGACGCAAATGTGCTTTGCATGGGCGGCAGAGTTGTCGGCGCAGGTCTTGCACTCGAGCTTGTGGAGGTTTTCCTGAACACCGAATTTGAGGGCGGCAGACACCAGAGAAGAATAGATCAGCTCAAAGATATTGAAAACGCTCAAAAATAACTTGTAATTAAATTTTTAGTGGTATATAATTATTGTGGTAAATGAAAAGAAGTATATGGAGGAAATGAAAATGGCAAACATTACAATTACAAATCATCCGCTTATTCAGCATAAGCTTAGCATTTTGAGGGACAAAAACACGGGCTCTAAGGAGTTCAGGGCGCTTATCTCCGAAATCGCAACTCTCCTTTGCTATGAGGCAACAAGAGATCTTCCGCTTGAGGAGGTTGATGTTGAAACACCCGTAGCGGTTGCAAAGGCAAGAGTAATCGCAGGTAAAAAGCTCGCTTTCGTACCGATTCTTCGTGCAGGTACGGGTATGCTTGACGGCGTTCTTTCACTTGTACCGTCGGCAAAGGTTGGTCATATCGGTATGTACCGTGACCCCGAAACAGCACTTCCCGTTCCTTATTATTGCAAGCTCCCGTCGGATATTTCACAGCGTGAGGTTTTCGTTATTGATCCGATGCTTGCAACAGGCGGCTCTGCTATCGACGCTATAAATCAGATTAAGGCTTACAATCCGAAATCGATCAAATTTATGTGCATCATTGCGGCTCCCGAGGGAATTGAGGCTCTTTCGCTCGCTCATCCCGACGTTGAAATCTTCTGCGCTGCTTGTGATGAATGTCTCAACGAGCATAAGTATATCGTTCCCGGTCTCGGCGACGCAGGCGACAGAATTTTCGGTACAAAGTAATTTGACGAAATAAAGAATATAAAAACCCTTTTTTGCATATCTATTACTGATATGTAAAGGAGGGTTTTAGTTTTGAATTATACAGTTGATGACCGTGCCGCAGAGCTTGGCGAATACATAATTACCAACAATGCAACCGTCAGAAGCACCGCAAAGGCGTTTGGAATAAGCAAAAGCACCGTTCATACGGACGTTTCGCAAAGGCTTAAAAAGAGCGATTATGCGCTTTATTTGAAGGTGCGCAGGGTGCTTGACGAGAACAAGGCGCAACGGCATATACGGGGCGGACTTGCCACAAAGGAAAAGTATAAAAGCTTACATTCCGAGAGCATTAAAACACCGTAAAAAAATTACACAGCATAACAAAATAACAAAAAGCTCTAATTGATTTGTCAATTAGAGCTTTAATTATTGTTCCGTCAGGATGTCGGATTAATACATTCCGCCGCCCTGTGCCATTGCTGCAGCAGCTGCTGCGTCAGCCTGCGGGTCGGGGATGTCTGTTACAAGTGACTCGGTTGTAAGAACCATAGCCGCAACGGAAGCTGCGTTCTGGAGAGCCGAACGTGTAACCTTAGCAGGGTCAAGAATACCTTGCTTGAACATATCAACATATTCTTCCTTGCCGAAGTCGAAGCCGTAGCCCTTCTTGTTCTTGTTTACGATTTCATTTACGATAACAGAGCCCTCAAGACCTGCGTTGCGAGCAATCTGTCTAACAGGTTCTTCGATAGCCTTAACAACAATGTTGACACCTGTTTTAAGGTCAGCATCGTCTGTATCAAGGAGCTTTTCAACCTCGGGGATAGCGTTCAAAAGAGCAACGCCGCCGCCTGCTACGCAGCCCTCTTCAACAGCTGCTTTTGTAGCTGCAAGAGCGTCCTCGATACGAAGCTTCTTTTCTTTCATTTCGGTTTCGGTAGCAGCACCTACACGGATAACAGCTACGCCGCCTGCAAGCTTTGCAAGTCTTTCCTGAAGCTTCTCACGGTCAAATTCAGAGGTTGTGTCCTCAATCTGACTCTTGATCTGTGCAACTCTGCCTTTGATGCTGTCCTTGTCGCCCGCACCGTCAACGATAGTGGTGGTTTCCTTTGTAATCTTAACCTGCTTAGCTCTACCGAGCATAGGAATATCTGTGTCCTTAAGCTCAAGACCGAGGTCTGATGTGATTACCTGACCGCCTGTAAGAATTGCGATATCCTGAAGCATTTCCTTTCTTCTGTCGCCAAAGCCGGGAGCCTTAACGCATACGCAAGTGAATGTGCCTCTCAATTTATTGACAAGGATTGTTGAAAGAGCCTCGCCCTCAACGTCCTCTGCGATAATAACAAGCTTTGAGCCTGCCTGCAAAATCTTTTCAAGCAAGGGGAGAACTTCCTGAATTGAAGAAATCTTCTTGTCTGTGATAAGAATGTAAGCGTCGTCGATAACAGCTTCCATCTTGTCTGTATCTGTTACCATATAGGGTGAAATGTAGCCTCTGTCGAACTGCATACCCTCAACAACGTCGGAGTAAGTCTCGGAGGTCTTTGACTCCTCGATAGTGATAACGCCGTCAGCGGTAACCTTTTCCATAGCGTCTGCAATGAGCTTGCCGACAAATTCATCTGCTGCCGAAATTGTAGCAATTCTTGCAATGTCGCTTGAAGATTTAACGGGCTGTGCGTTTGCCTTGATAGCTTTAACAGCAGCGTCTACTGCCATCTGCATACCCTTTTTAACTACCATCGGGTTTGCGCCTGCGGCAACGTTTTTCATACCCTCACGAACGAGAGCCTGTGCAAGCAACGTAGCGGTTGTTGTACCGTCGCCTGCAACGTCGTTTGTCTTTGTAGCAACCTCTTTGACGAGCTGAGCGCCCATATTTTCAAATGCGTCCTCAAGCTCAACCTCTTTAGCGATTGTAACGCCGTCGTTTGTGATAAGGGGAGCACCGTACTTTCTGTCAAGAACAACGTTTCTGCCCTTAGGTCCCAACGTGATTTTAACTGTGTTGCTCAATTTGTCGATACCGGACTGTAAAGCCTTGCGAGCTTCCTCGCCGTATATAATCTGTTTAGCCATAATTCATTACCTCCAATAATTATTCAACAACTGCAAGAATGTCTGCCTGACGAACGATAACGTATTCAACGTCGTCAATTTTAACTTCCGTGCCTGAATATTTGCTTGTGATTACCTTGTCGCCGACCTTGACGTACATTTTAATATCCTTGCCGTCAATAACACCGCCGGGGCCTACTGCAACAACCTCTGCAACCTGAGGCTTTTCCTGTGCGGAAGCGGCAAGAATGATACCGCTTTTTGTGGTTTCTTCGAGTTCAACTGACTTGAGTACAACTCTGTCAGCAAGTGGTTTGATTGTCATATAAGATTCCTCCCAAAAGAATTAAAATACATTCATTAGCACTCTTTAACCCCGAGTGCTAATATATATTTTAGCCGATTATGAAAAAAAATCAAGTACTTTTCCAAAAATTCATAAATTTGTAATAAATAAGCAATAATCCGTTTAGTGTCCCACATTTTTTGTTCTTTTAATTGTTATTGTATTTTTGCCGAAAATATGATAATATATATCGGTAATTCAATTTTGGGGTTGATGTATTTGATTCCGCAATTTCTAAAAGATAAAAGCTTCCCCGTCGCATATAAGCTGTTGGCGGTTTCGCTGTTTCTCGGCGCACTCTTGCCCGAGTATCTGACGGTTATCATACCGTTTGTGGTCTTTGTCTTTTGTGTTACAAGGAAAAGCACGGAACGTATCAGCTTAAAGGGAGATAAGTTTCTTATCGTTATGTCGGTCTACGCCGTGTATCTCGCCGTAACCGCCTTTTGGGCAAAAGTTCCGAAGACTTCCGTTATGATGGGAATTATTTGGATCGGTGCGACGGTTTGCGCTATGACAATCATCTCGCTTTGCGACACGAGGGAGAAAATTGAGAATATTATGCTCTGCCTTGTCGGTGCGGCAGCTGCGAACTCGATAATCGCCATAATTCAGATGTGCTTTATGGCAGTCGGACGTTCCGATTTGTTCCCGAATCCGCTTTATCAAAAACTTGACGAATTTGTTTACGGATTGGTAAATTATGATTTCTTCTTTGAAGAGGTCAGGGATAGGGTAGCCGCTTGCTTTGAAAATCCGCTGATTTTTGCAACATTTCTTGTAATGGTATTTCCGATAGCGGCGTATTGCTGCTTCTATACCGCAACGAAAAAGCGGCGTGCGTTCTCAATAATATGCTCATTGCTCATCTTCTTCGGCATACTCTTTACGTTTTTAAGGGGTGCGGCGGTTGCGATTATCGTATCGTTTATGGTGCTTTCGTTTGCAGGCAAAAAACCGGCTAAATTTATGTCGGGAGTTGCGGCGGCGGCTTCGCTTATAATAATGGTAACGATTTTTGAACGAAGAGGTGTTGCGGCGTCGCAGGACCTTTCGACCAATTACAGAATAGGACTTTGGGGCTGTACGTTCGGACTTATAAAGGACAATTTCCTTTTGGGCGTCGGTGCAGGCTATAATAATGTTACGGGTTATCTTTTTGAAAACGGACTTGAGTTTTCACACTCGCACAATCTGTTTATCGAAGTTCTTGCCGAGGGCGGAATAATAGGCTTAGGTCTGTTTGGTGTGCTGCTTTCGGTAATGGCTTATGATTTTGTCAAGCTCTGTCGTATGACAGGTTGGTACAGAAGCTACGGTATAGCTTTTCTTTCATCACTTTCGGGCTTTGCGGTGATGTCATTGTTTGACAACACCTTGTGCACGCCCAAACAAATTCTGTGCTTTTCCGTGCTTGCAGGCTGTATGCAGGCGGCATTACGCATAAAGACAAAAACATCGGGGGATAGGAAAAATGAAGGAACAACTTAAATTTATCAAAGGAAAATTGGGCTACGGTGTCGGTGCAATAGGTCTTGACCTGAGCTACGGTATGTTCTACACATACCTTTCGTATTATCTGTCGAGCGTGCTCAATCTTCCCGAGGCGTTTTTGCTTATATTAACGCCTATCGCAAGAATTTGGGACGGCATTAACGACCCAATGATGGGTACTATCGTTGATAATACCAAAACAAAATTAGGTAAATACCGTCCGTGGATTTTAATAGGCGCATTGTCGAACGCTGTCGTTCTTTCCTTGCTCTTTACCTCGTTCGGTATGAGTGGAATGAAGCTTTATATATACATTGCCGTTATGTATGTTCTTTGGGGTATGACAAACACGATGGCCGATATTCCTTATTGGTCAATGATTCCGTCGTTCACAAGCGAGGAAAAGGAAAGAAACCTTGTCGCAACCGTTGCAAGAACATTTTCGGGCGTAGGTCAGGGTATCATTTCAATTTTGACTCCCATCATCTGCCCCTTGCTTTCAAGCGACCTTGAGCAGAAAACCGATAAGGGCTATTCGGCTTCGGGCTTTTCGAGATGGGCAATTATATGCGGTGTCGCATTGGTGCTTTTCTCACTTATCTGCTTCCTCACAACGAAGGAAACAAATGTTGTATATAATGAAAAACAGAAATTCAGCTTTAAGCAGATTTTCAACGTTATCAAGTCAAACGATCAGCTTGTTGTATTTATGGTCTTTGCAATGCTTTCAAACGCAGGCTGGTATCTTACCTCTTCGACAGCGGCTTACTACTTCTCGGACGCTCTCGGCGACCCGACAAAGCAGTCCTTGTTCGGCACGATAGGTGCGGTGGGTTCAATCCTCGGACTTTTGGTAGTTCCGTTGCTTTCGCAGAAGTTTTCAAAGCGTACCACATACACGATTTCGCTTGTATTCTCAATCTTAGGCTATGCGTTGATGCTGTTGTTCGGCGCATTCATAAAGCTGCCTATCGTACTCGATATTTGCTATATTATCGCTTCTATCGGTATTTCTTCAATGTTCGTTTCACAGACTATTTTCTTGGCGGATATTGTCGATTACGGCGAGTATAAGAACGGCGTGAGAAACGAGAGTATCACGTTCTCAATGAAAGGCTTCTTGCAGAAGATGGCATATACTATTCAGACAATCGTTCTTTTCGGCACGCTTTGGGCAATGAACTACAATGCACAGAATGAGGCAGGCAACTTCACAAACGGCACAAAGACGGGTATCGGCGTGCTTGCTTTCGGTGCTCCGATAGTGTTCCTTACAGCTTCACTTATCGTATTCAGAAAGAAGTTCAAAATCTACGGCGAGCTTGCAGATAATGTTCACGCATACATTATCGAAAAGAGAAAAGAAAACGGCGAGAACAAAAAAGAAGATTAAATTTGATATAGTACCGTACGGACAGGGCTTGCCCCTGTCCGTACAAACCAATAAAAACAAAACAATTATCGGCTGTTATCAAATTGAAAAGCAGACGAAACTTAAGGCTCCCTCTGACGAGGGAGCTGTCGTTTTTCGAAGAAAAATGACTGAGGGAGAGAAAGCAATAAACATCAAACTTTCGTTATCTCTCCTTCCGAGTTGCCTACGGCAACCCACCTCCCTCGTCAGAGGGAGGCTTTGTTTTACGCAATTTTTCAAATTAGATAAAAGCCGTATAAAAGCCTTAAAACTAAATTATACACGGTAGGGCGGTGGCTTGCTGCCGCCGAGGAAATCAACGGGTATATAACAACTAACGGTTGATATCAAATTAAATTCAATATCATACCGTAGGGACAGGGCTCGCCCCTGTCCGCAACAAATTTTATATAAAATAAAATTAACGGACAACCGCAAGGGTTGTCCCTACGGTCGCATAAATTTTCAAATTTGATGAAACACAGGCTCCCTCGTCAGAGGGAGCCTTAATCTCTATCAATTCATCAATTTACTATAATTCATAATTTCCCTTTTACAGCATTATATACAGCAACGACATAAGCAATTCCTCGTCTGCGCCGTCCGACTGCAAGAGCAAAAGCAGAGCAAGCAGCAACGCTTTGTCCGGCTCCTTGAAAACCGTGTCGAGTAAATCCGCCTTTGTCGATTTTTCTGTTTCCTGCTTCGCCTTTTGGTTTATCGGCTCAAAATACTCCTTGAACGACTCATAGGATTTGCTTTCTGGCAGGTCAACGGGCATTTGAATTCTGTTTTTAGTGGGTGTTGACCTTACGGCGTTATAGAAATTCTCTTTATATGTATTTTCGTCTTTTTTGCTGCTTCGTTCCTTGTCCTTTTCGTCGGACAACTCCCGTTCTGCCTGCTTTGCGACATTTTGCGCCCTCGCCTGCATCTCTCTCACTCTTTCAAGTGCCTTTGCCTGCATTTCCTGCATCTCGTCAAAATTATACTCTTTCATCAAAACAGTCCTCTCAACAAAGGAAGTGCGTCCATAAGCCGCAGAAACTTCATCGCTTCCTCAGCCTTTGTCCGTCGTTCCTCGCTCAACAACGGTTCAAGTGCCTTAATAAACGCCGTTTTGTCGTTATCGGTGTTCATTTGCGTTGCAACCTTCATCAGCATATTTGCCGTGTCATTGCCGAAAAGTGCGGATATTCCGTCGGTGCTTTGCTCCGGCTTTTTGCTCTCTTTTTCGTTGCTCATAAGCGACGAAGCAACGCCCTTGAGCCGTTCCATATCCTGCGGACTGATTGAATTCAACAAATCGTTTATGTTATCCATTGTCATCCCCCGTCAGCTCCTTTATTATCCTCTGTGCTTTCTCGCTCGAAAGCAATTCGTTCAAGGCTTTTTCGTCGTTCAAAACGGCATTCAGCCTGTTCGACTGCTCCTCGTTCAATTTCTCCGTCAAATATCTGCCTAAATCCTTTTTAGCTTTATTCTTTTTGAATTCTTCAATAAAATCGCTTGCGCTCATATCGTTTTTCATTGCAATAACCTCCGATATTTGATATAATATTTTTATGTTAAGCAAAAGGAGAATATGAATGAGAGCAGTTGTTTTTTCCGACTCGCACGGCGACAGCGCAAGTATAAATATGCTTTTATCGTTGCACAGAAACGCCGATATGTTTATATATTTAGGCGACGGCGAAGAAGATTTGTTTATGCCTCAAAACCTTAATATAATTGGTATGAAACCGCTTATTGCCGTAAAGGGAAACAACGATTTCGGTTCTTCGCTTCCTGCTGAAACGACCTGCTTTCTTTCGGGCAAAAAAATATACGCCCTGCACGGTCATACAAAGGGCGTTAAATATTCTACCGATTTGCTTCAAAAAATCGCTATGGAAAACAATGTAGATGTAATTCTTTACGGGCACACGCATATACCGAGGGTCGAATATATGGCAGGGGTGTATTTTATGTGCCCGGGTGCAATTTACAAAGGCGAATACGGAATTGTGGACGTTGACGAAAAAACAAAAACGGTACTTTGCCATACCGCTAATCTTTGATAAGGGGAAATATATGTATCTTTATAAAAATGTCAGGGTCATACTTGAAAATGAAATAAAAGAGCTTGATGTCTTAACTCGGGGCGAAAAAATCGTTGAAATTGCAGAGAAAATCGACTGCCCTAATACCGAAATAATCGACGGAAACGGTTGCTTTTTGTCGGCAGGCTTTATTGACCTGCACGTTCACGGTGGCGGCGGATTTTCCGCAATGGGCACGAAGGACGATATTCTAAATATGGCAAGGGAGCACGCAAAATACGGCACGACTTCGATTTTACCGACCGCTTTGGCAGCTCCGCTTTCACAGTTAAGCGAGGTTTGTGCGAACACCCGACTTGCAATGAGCGAAAACAGAAATATTTTAGGCTCACATTTGGAAGGACCGTTTTTGTCGGTTAAAATGTGCGGTGCGCAGAGCACGGACAATCTTTTTGTACCGAGCGAAACGAATTATACCGACTTTTTGGACGAATACGGCGACACCGTTAAAATGATGGGTGCAGCGCCCGAGCTTGACGGAGCTTTTGAACTTGGCGAGGAGCTTGCAAAGCGTGGAATTGTCGCAAGTGTTGCTCATTCCTCGGGAAATTACGATACGGCTTACGAGTCGCTGAATCACGGCTTTTCGGACATTACGCACATTTACAACGCTTGTACCTCTTGCTATAAGGAGGGCGTGTTCAGGAGAGCAGGAACAGTCGAGGCGGCACTTTCGGACGACAGATTTTCAGTTCAGGCGATTTCTGACTTAGTGCATTTGCCCGTCGGCGTTTTGAGGCTTATCTACAAGGCAAAGGGCTCTGACAAGATGTATCTTATCACAGACGGTCTTGAATTCTCGGCGTTTGATATGAACGAGGGCGAGGAGTTCACTCAGAAAAACGGCGTTAAGGTCGTATATGAGGATGAGGTTATGAAGCTTGCCGACCGTTCTTGCCTTGCAGGAAGCACGGCAAACGGCGCAAGGCTTGTCAGAAATATGTATAAGACAGTCGGCGTTCCACTCACCGAGGCGGTTAAAATGATGACTCTCACACCTGCAAGGGTAATCGGCATTGACTCATATAAGGGCAAAATTGCAGAGGGCTACGATGCAGATATAATTCTTTTCGACGAGAGCGTTGAAGTCTCCTCCGTTATGATAAACGGAAAATTAGCGTAAAAATAGCTCCGCAGCTTGTGTTAAACTTACTGCGGAGCTTTAATTATCTTCTTCTGTTGTTTTGAGGCGGTCTGCGACGCTTTGAGCTTGAGGTGCTCAAATATACCTTCGGCTTCTTATGCGGCTTTTTACGCCTGTTCTTATTCTTGTAAAGCGATACAAGATAGACCGCAAGCACGATTACTGCGAGCACGGCAAGAACAATGAAAAACGGCGAGGTAAACACGTTCTTAAAGACGTTTACAATCCACAAAAATATGTTTACGTTTACGTCCTCAGCCGCCACAAGGTCAACCGTTGCAATTTCAGTTTGAGCATACATAATCCTTGCTCTGCCGACCTTTTCGCCCTTTTTAATCGGTGCGTTGATTACCGTCGGCGTCTCCTCGGGAATTGGCTCAATTAGCACGCTCGAGCCGTCTGTTCCGACAGGCACAAGAGCCGTAACGTCGTTTGCAGGCACAAGCCTTACGTGGTCCGTGCGAAGCGAGAGCTTAACGTCGATTACGGTTACAATCTTTGTGGTGTCGGCAATTTTTTGAAGTCTGATATTGTCAAACACCCACTTATACAGCTTTTTAGCCTCAAGAAAGGCGCAGTTTTCGTCGTTGCCGTCGCCGTTGACGTCTCTTGCGGGTGCGCCCATAATGATACAAACGTAATTGTAGCCGTCCTTGCTCGCCTTTGAAATGAAGCAATGACCTGCCTTGCTTGTCGTACCCGTTTTAATGCCCTGTGCGTACTCATAATAATAGGTTTTGAAGTTCGGATTTATCATCCAGTTTGTCGAAGTAAAATTACGCTCGGGCGAAAGGTTTGTCGCAGGCATTTTGTACTTGTAAACGTTGCAGATTTCAAGGAAAACGGGAATTGTAAGGGCGTGCTTTACTATAAGAGCCAAATCGTTTGCGGTGGTGTACTGACCGTCGGAGTCGAGTCCGTGCGGATTGTCAAAATGCGTGTTCTGACAGCCGAGCGAAACGACAAAATCATTCATCATACCGACAAACTTGTCAATATCTCCGCCGCCGATATAATCCGCAAGGGTGTTTGCGGCCTCGTTTGCCGATTTTACAAGCATACAGTAGAGAAGCTCCCTGACCGTTACCTGCTCGTCCGCTTTAAGGCCTGCCATTGAAGAGCCTGTGCCGTTCAAAAGAGTAATCGCCTTTTTGGGAACGGTAACAACGGTGTCGAGGTCGGGGCAGTTTTCAAGGGTTAAAATCGCCGTTGTTATCTTCGTTAGAGAAGCGGGCGCAGTTACCTTATCTGCGTTTTTGTCAAAAATTACCGTGCCGTCGTCAAGGCTGAACAAAAGTGCAATATCCGCTTCCGTGTCAAGCTCGGAATTGTACGAAGCGTAAGACGGAACGCACAACGCCGAAGAAAAAACGAGTAAAACGCATAAAATTAAGGATAAGACTTTTTTCAACAAAAACACCCCTTGAAAACAATTAAAAAAAAGTGTATTATATATCACAGTCATTATAACAAATATATATATAAATATCAATTTATTTTTGAGGATGTGAACAATTTGATTTATGTTACCGGCGACACTCACGCAGACCCCGAACGACTTTCGCTTTCAAAGCTTCGTGCACTTAAAGCAGGCGATACGCTTATTATTTGCGGAGATTTCGGTTTTTTGTGGGATGACAGCAAAAGAGAGCAGAAAATCATCCGTCAGCTCGGCAAAAGAAAATATAACATTTGCTTTATCGATGGTACTCACGAGAATTTCAAGCTTCTCAACAACTATGAGGTAAGCGAATGGAACGGCGGAAAGGTTCATAAAATATACGGCAACCTCTATCATCTTTTAAGAGGTCAGGTGTTTGAAATAGACGGCAAAACCGTGTTTACAATGGGCGGTGGCGAAAGTCCCGACATTGACATAAGAACGGACGAAAACGGCTGGTCTAAGGACGAAATTCCCACTCAGGAGGAGCTTTTAGAGGGTGTTAAGAACCTTGAAAAGCACAATTACAAGGTTGATATTGTAATCACGCACGAGCCTCCGACAAGAATTAAGGGCTTTTTGCAGTTAAAGGACTATGATACGCTCCGTGTCAGCGCCCTCAATGCGTATTTTGAGGAGCTTTCGGACTCCTGCGAGTTTGACAAGTGGTATTTCGGAAGCCTGCACACCGACAAGTATATTTCAAGCACACATATCGGAGTTTTCAAGAATATTATCAATGCCGAAACGGGCGAAAAAGTCTAAACATTTGAGGAATAATAAATGAAGCTTACTAATTCAAGAAAATTGATAGGAAGTATTGAGATGCTTCTTGCGGCGATAATCATAGTTTTCGCTGTCGTTAAAGCACCAGACGCCCCTGCACCTAAACCTGCCGACACAACGGTTGAGGCGACAACGCAGGCACCCGAGCCGGACTCGCAGACGCAGCCTGAAGCGACGACCGAAGCGACGAAGCCCTCGACCACAGCCTTTGCACAGACGGGCGACTATCAGATTACAAATTCAATCATAGTTTTCCCCGACTCCGCAATGGAAATGTATTCTATCGCAAAGACAAGGCTCGGCGAATATGCGGCGACAATTAACACCTTTGCGGCAAAGGTACCCGATAAAAAGGTTTATTGTATGCTCGTGCCGACAAGAATTGCATTTTACGGACCCGAGGAATACAGGACGGGCAGTCACTCCGCACCCGACGGAATAAACATTGCGTATTCTCAGCTTTCCCCGAGCGTTACATCAATCGACGCATACTCGGCTCTTTTACAGCACACGGACGATTATATTTATTTCAGAACAGACCATCACTGGACGGCGAGAGGCGCATATTACGCTTATTCGGCATTCTGCGATAAAAACGGATTGTCGCACGCTCCGCTTTCAGCTTATCAAAGCGGCAGGCTCGACAATTTCGTCGGCACAATGTATCGTTACACGAACAGCGAAAATCTTAAAAATAATCCCGATTACGTTGAATACTTTATGCCGATTGTTGAGGCTTCGGGCGAGTTTTATTCGACTCCCGATATGACCGACGGCAAGCCGCTGCGCATTATTTCAACGAATATCACGGACACCTCAAGCAAGTATATGTGCTTTATTCAGGGCGACAAGCCGCTTGAAAGGATAGTAACTTCAAATCAGAACGGCAAGAAGATACTTGTTATTAAGGAGTCCTACGGCAACGCAATGGTACCGTTCCTGCTTGAAAATTACAACGAGGTTTATGTCCTCGACCCGAGACAGGACGGCGTAAAGGATATGAACCTTACAGAGTTTGTAAACAACAACGGCATAAACGAGATTTTGTTTATAAACTACCTTATGGCACCGTCAAACTCAAAGTATATGACAGCGCTTAATAATATTATAAATAAGTAATTATTGGTGTTAAACAGCAAAAACGTCCTTATGACCGAGTGTTCATAAGGACGTTTTTTGTGGATGAAAATGCCCTTACGGACAGCCGCACAAAATCGACCGCTGCACCAACAGATGCTCCCTTTATCCGCCACAGGCGGCGGTCGCATACGTTGCCCGTCAGAGGGAGCGGAATGTTTAATATAATTTGAAAAAATTGTTGAATTTCAGCCTCCCTTGTGTAAAGGGAGGTGACAAACGAACGTGAGGCGGAGGGATTGTAATGTTGATTTTATATGAATTTGTAAAATCCCTCAGTCATTTTTTTGTTCCAAAAAAACGACAGCTCCCTTTACAAGGGAGCCTTTGACGGACAACCGCAAGCCCTGTCCCTATGGATTGTTGGTATATAATGATTTGCGGTCGAAACGATATTGAAGATTCCGCATAACCCGTAGGGGCGACCTGCGGTCGCCCGACAATTCATAGCAAATTAAAAACGGGCGAACACAGTTCGCCCCCTACGATATAATATAAAAATATAATTGCTTGTAACCGTTGATTTGTTGCGATTTAACGGCGGCAGCAAGCCGCCCTACGCCGTTGAATAAACGGATTGTGCTTCTTTTAATTTTAATACAAATATAAAAATCCCACTATGCAAAACATAGTGGGATAAATTTATGCGTGAACTGTTTTGATTTAATTTGCCGCAATATATACTAAAATGCTCCTGGCGTCCGCTACCGAAACAGCACCGTCACAGTTCATATCGGCTGCCCACGCCTGCTGTTCGTCAAGCGTCGTCATTTCCGCAACGGATCTGAGAACAAGCTTTGCATCAAAGAGCGAAATCCTGCCGTCTGCATTGACGTCGCCGTCAGCACCCGAAAGAGGTGAAAGGTTGTGAGCGTTCCTGTCATAGTTCATAAACTGCGGATACTTTGCATTGGAATAAATGTTTGTGTCGGGAGTGGCGGTAAGTATCCACTTGAAAAATTCGCCGTTGTCGTTAGCACCCTTGTTGCTGTATTCAACGTGCTTCATATTTTTGATAAACCACGTGTTATCAGGCAGATAAGCCGTGCGTGCGTCGATAACCCTATCAAACGAAACGTGCGGTGCTTTCTTAGTAATATCAAGCGTTTTTCCGTATTCGGCAACGGTTGCGAAGCCGCTTGTGTGTATAGTTTCGATTACCTGATCTCCCATAAGGCTTGCCGCCGAGGTAACGGGAGAGTTCTGCAAATTGTAGTGCGAAACCACCGAAACGCAGATGCCGTCAGCCTGTGCCGACTTGAGAATTGAAGCGATTTTTGACTGAACGTTGTAGTGATAATCGTCAATTCTGTTTTTGAGAGTCTTTTTCTGCTGTACCGTTCCGTCGCTCATTCTCATGAACATATATGTCCTTGCGGAATTGTAGCAAGATTCGGGGACAAATGCCCAAAAGCCCGTGGTGTATCCGAAGGCAGGGATTAAGCAATCCTCGTAAATTCTATCCTTGTTGTATTTGAATAAATCGCCGAGTATGGGAATGATTTTTTCGACAATGCCCGTTGAAGAGAGAACGGCGCTTACCTTATCTGTTCCCAAAACGTCGCTGAGTATATTGTAAAGACCCGGAGCGTCGATTGACACGTCGCCCATAAAGAGTTTGCCGACCATTTCAAGTCCCGTGTAAGCTGACGAAAGCATTGTTATATTGCTTAAATCGTCATACCCGTATTTCGCAAGGTAAGCGGACATAATAACGCCGCCCATACTGATACCTGAAATTGAAATTTTATCGTGACCGGAGGTCCTTTTGATATTTTCGACATATTCGTGAATTTCATCCGCAAGAATAAGCGGATCAACACGCCAGTCAAGTCCGTAAACCCAAACGTGATCCTTGCCGACCGCCTCACAGGCAACATCAACTATATCATTGTTGAAAATTTCCTTGACGTAGGCATAATCGTAGTTTGAAACAGGCTGTGTAAATTGCTCGATAATCTCGACGTTCCTATGTTTAGGCGTTCCGTCGGGAGAGCAGGCAATGGGGTCGAGTACCTCGTTTACAATCGGGATAAACTCGTCGCAGAATTTGTCGAAATCCGCCCTCGTTCTCTTTGAAGCAAGAAGAGCTGTAAGGGAGGGAAGAGCCTTTTCGACAGCCTTTGTAATTGTTTCCGCCTCGGGTGGCCAAACGCTCTTGCCCGTTTTGGTGTCAACAAGCGGATACTGTGAAAAGCCCGAGATTACAAGCATGGGATTTTTACCGCAGTTACACACCTTATTTGCCGCAAAAGACGGTGCAACGCAGCTGAACATCAGAACTAAGGATAAAATAACGCTAAAAGATTTTTTGAAGATTTTCTTTGACATTATACTTCCTCCTCGTATATTGAAATACAAAATTATTGTATCACATCAAAACGGCAAGTGCAATAATTTATACAAAATTAAAATAGTGTTTCAACAATTTTTGTGCAATTACACGGCGAATAACGCCAAAAGTCAATGTGACCCGAATCAATAAAATATTTATAATTTCGGTTTTCGCAGGCAAAGCTGTCCGTGCCGACGATTATCAGCTTTATTTTCATTTTTTCGGGATTTATGCTTTTGATAAATACGCTTGCACTCTGCCCGACTTCGACGCCCTCTGCGTATTCCGCAAGTCCTGCAAGGTTTGGCGAAAGCTCAACGAAAACGCCGTATGGCTCTACGGAACGGACAATTCCCGTGACGGTTTCTCCCGAATGGAAAGCTTTTGCGTTTTCCTCCCATGTGCCGAGCAATTCCCTGTGCGAAAGGGTTATTCTGCCGTTTTCGTCAATGCTTCTTACAACTGCCTTTATGCTTTGACCGATGAAAAATCTCGAGTGCGGATTCGGTATTCTTGAGACCGAAACGGAGTTTATCGGCAAAAGTGCGGTTATGCCCCGTCCTATGTCGCAAAATGCACCGAACGGCTCAATATGCGTGATTTTTGCGTCTATAATATCGCCGGTACGAAGAGCTGAAATATAATTTTTTCGGCAGTCCGCCTGCGCTTCTGTCCTGCTCAAAACAGCGACGGGACTTTCACTTGATAAATCGACCTCGGTTATGTAAAAGCCCGTAGGCTTGTTGACCCTTGAAATTATCGCAATATCCTTTACACTCGCATCCTTTACGCCCTCGGCACATTCGTCGTGCGGCATAAAGCCTTTTATATTGCCCAATTTGAAATGCAGATTGTGGGCGTTGTCACACATAAGAGCCCTCGCTTCAAGATAAAGCCGTTTTTCACACGCCTCTTTGAGCAAGCTTTCACTTGCAAATATTTTTTCCGTTTCCCTTGAATTGAAAACGGCTCCCTCGGGTAAATATTTTTCCATAATGATTACCGTGCCTTTCAGATTTCTGATATTTTTGCAATTTACTCATAAATTTATATGCCCGAGGAAGTGAAATGAGAATTGCGGTATTTAATTTTTTCACATATTGTGGTACAATATATAAAAATCGTTCGGGAGGTATATTATGGACGTGCGTGTGGGCGACGAGCTTGTGATGAAAAAGGCGCATCCCTGCGGTGAGAACAGGTTTGAGGTTTTACGTTCGGGAATTGATTTCAGACTGCGTTGTAAGAAGTGCGGACGGGAAGTAATGGTGCCCCGTATAAAGATTGAAAAAAATATTAAGAAAATAATTCGTGAGGAAAGTCCAAATGACCGATAAGCTTAACGGAATAGAAGAAAGATACGAAAAAATCAACGAGCTGTTATGCTCTCCCGATATAATAAGCAATCAGCAGGAATATGCAAAGCTTATGAAAGAGCAGAAGAATTTAACGCCCGTTGTTGAGAAATTCAGAGAATATAAGAAATATGAAAGCGCGCTCACGGAGTCAAAAGAATTGCTTGATGCAGGCGGACTTGACAAGGATTTCAGAGAGCTTGTGCAAGAGGAGTTCGAGCAGGCTAAAATTGACGTTGAGCGTTGCTCGGAAGAGCTTAAAGTTTTGCTCTTGCCGAAGGACCCCAATGACGAGCGAAACGTTATTGTCGAGATAAGAGGCGGTGCAGGCGGAGAAGAGGCGGCGCTTTTCGCAGGCGAGCTTTTCAGAATGTACTCTATGTATGCACAGTCAAAGGGCTTTAAGGTGGAGATTTTGTCGGAAAATCCCACGGAGCTCGGCGGATACAAGGAAATTGTTTTCAGCGTTGAGGGCGAGGGCGCATATTCACGCTTTAAGTTTGAAAGCGGTGTTCACCGTGTTCAGCGTGTTCCCGAAACCGAAAGTCAGGGCAGAATTCAGACCTCGACCGCAACGGTTGCCGTTTTGCCCGAGGCTGAGGATGTGGATGTTGAGCTTGACCCTGCGGATTTGCAGATTGACGTTTTCCGTTCGTCGGGCGCAGGCGGTCAGAAGGTAAACAAGACTTCGTCGGCTATCCGTGTAACGCATCTTCCTACGGGAATGGTGGTTGAGTGTCAGGACGAGCGAAGCCAATACAAAAACAAGGATAAGGCGTTGAAGGTGCTTCGTTCGAGACTTCTTGAAATTGAACAGGAAAAGCACGACGCAGAAATAGCAGGCGCAAGAAAGGCACAGGTCGGCACGGGCGACAGAAGCGAGAGAATAAGAACCTACAACTTCCCGCAGGGCAGGGTGTCCGACCACAGAATAGGGCTTACCCTTTATAAAATCGAGCAGATAATGAACGGCGACCTTGATGAGATAATCGACGCTCTTATCACAGCCGATACGGCAGAAAAATTAAAGGCAGAGGAAAATTGATGATTACTCGGGTAATTGACATCAGAACAAACGAAAAAGAGGCTTTGAGCGAGGCGGCAAGGCTTATAAAGGACGGCGAGGTTGTGGGAATACCCACCGAAACCGTTTACGGACTTGCGGCAAACGCACTTGACGGCGAAGCGGTTAAAAAGATATATATCGCAAAGGGCAGGCCGTCGGACAATCCGTTGATTGTTCATATCAGCGATATGTCGGAGCTTGCGCCGCTTGTAAGGGAGATACCCGAAAAGGTAAGGCTTATGGCTGAAAAATTTTGGCCGGGTCCCCTTACAATGATAATGAAAAAAAGCGATTTGATTCCCGACGTTACTTCGGGCGGACTCGATACCGTAGCGGTGCGTATGCCGAAATCCGAATACGCAAGGAAGATAATCAAGGCTTGCGGCTTACCGCTTGCCGCACCGAGCGCAAATCTTTCGGGAAGCCCGAGCCCGACAAACGCAAGGTATGTTTTTGACGATATGGACGGCAGAGTACCGCTGATAATCGACGGCGGGGGCTGTGAAATCGGCGTTGAGTCAACGGTTATAACATTTGCTGCCGAAAAGCCTACGCTTTTAAGACCGGGCGGTGTTACGGTTGAGCAAATCGAGGCTCTTATCGGCGAAATCGATATTGCTTCGGCTGTTCTCAATAAGCTAAAGGACGGCGAAACGGCGGCTTCTCCGGGAATGAAATACAAGCATTACGCACCGAGCGCCGACATAACAATAGTAAAGGGCAGTTTTGAAAAATTTGTCGATTTTGTAAAGGATAAAGATTGTTTTGTGCTTTGCTTTGAGGGTGAGGAGCAAAATTTTGAAAATGCCGTTACATACGGCAGAGCCGACGACGGACTTTCGGAGGCTAACAGGCTTTTTGATGCACTTCGTGAGCTTGACGAAAGGGGAGCTAAAACCGTTTACGCAAGATGCCCCGAAATAAGCGGCGTGGGACTTGCGGTTTATAACAGGCTTATCCGTTCCGCAGGCTTTAAGGTTAAGGAAGTGTAGCGTAAAAAATTTCGCCTGTTCAGGCAATACAGGACAAAACGGCGATTTTTTAATAAAATATTTGTTGCTGAAAGGCTATGGTGATCGGTGTGAAAATTATCGGACTTACAGGGCAGACGGGAGCAGGAAAATCCACCGTCGCAAGGGCACTTGAAAAAATCGGATATTATCATATTGACGCCGACCTTGTAGCAAAAGAAGTGATAAACGGCGACAAGACTGTTATCTCCGCACTCGCACGGGAATACGGAGAGGATATTACTTTGCCCGACGGCAGCGTTGACAGAAAGCTGCTTGCAAAAAGGGCTTTTTCGTCAAAGGAAAATACGGAAAGGCTGAGCGAGATAACTCATCCTGCTGTTGTCAGGCGAATAAAAAGCATAATTTCACAAAAGGAACAGGAGAACGCTTTGGGCGTAACGGTTGATGCGATAGGACTTTTTGAAAGCGGACTGTCAAGCCTTTGCGATATAAACGTTTGCGTTGTCGCACCCGAGGAAATACGCCTTGAGAGGATAATCAACCGAGATAAAATATCGCTTGAAGGTGCAAGGCAAAGAATATCGGCACAAAAGGGCGAGGACTTTTTCCTTGCGAATGCCGATAAGGTTATAAAAAATTATCCGCCCTACGGACTTTCCGAGCAGATAAAGGAAATTATCAATGATGACTGATAAAAAGAAAATCGCATTATCAAAAATAATTGCGTTGATTTTGACCTTCGTTGCGGTCATATCAGCCGTAACCGTGCTTTTTGTAAGAGAAGGCTACAAGCATAGATATCCGCAAAAATACACAGAATATATAGTGAAATATTCGGAGGAATATTCCGTTCCGAAGGAATTATTATATGCTACGGCGCAGGTCGAAAGCGGATTTGACGAAAACGCAAAATCTTCTGTCGGTGCAATAGGTCTTACGCAGATTATGCCCGATACACTTATGTGGCTTCAGACTAAAACGGGCGAAAAATACACCGAAGCGGATTTGACAAATCCTGAAATTTCAATAAAATACTGTGCGTTCTTTTATTCGATATTGCTTGAAAAATTCGAGAACACCGAAGCTGCCGTGGCGGCGTATCACGCAGGTATAAACAGGGTTGACGGCTGGCTTAAAAACCCCGAATACTCAAAGGACGGGAAAACACTTGATAAAATTCCGTCGAGGGCGACGGCACACTATGTAAACAAGGTAACAAAAGCCGTAAATATTTACGGTAATCTATATAAAGAGGAGCTATGAAAATGAGTAAGGAAAAATCAAGAGCAGAAGAGCTTAAAGAAAAGCTCTTTTACAATCCGAAGCACGCTTCGGAGGTTATTTCGCAGGAAGAAACCGACAAGGCAGACGCATTTTGCGAGGAGTACAAGAGTTTTCTGAACAAAGCAAAGACAGAGCGAGAAGCTGTTGTTTATGTTCTTGAAAAGGCAAAGAAAAACGGCTTTGTTGAGTTTGACAGAGCGAAAAAATACAACGCAGGCGACAAGGTTTACTACAACAACAGAGGCAAGTCAATAATTCTTGCGGTTATCGGTAAAAAAGGACTTGAAAACGGTACCCGTCTTTCGGCGGCGCACATTGACTCTCCGAGACTTGATATGAAACAAAATCCGCTTTATGAGGATACGGAAATCGCATATTTCAAGACACATTATTACGGCGGAGTTAAGAAGTATCAGTGGACAGCAATTCCGCTTTCACTTCACGGTGTAGTTGTAAAAAGAGACGGAACAAAGGCTTATGTAAATGTCGGCGAGGATGATAACGACCCGAAATTTGTTGTGACAGACCTTCTTCCGCATCTTGCCGCAGAGCAGATGAAGCGTACCCTTGCAGACGGAATAAGGGGCGAGGAGCTGAATATTTTAATCGGCTCACGTCCGTTCAAGGATGACGAGGCAAGCGAAAAGGTCAAGCTCAATATTATGAACATTCTCTTTGAGAAATACGGCATAATCGAGAGCGATTTTCTTTCGGCGGAGCTTGAGGCTGTCCCTGCTTTCAAATCCTGCGATATAGGCTTTGACCGCAGTATGATAGGCTCTTACGGACACGACGACAGAGTTTGCGCTTATCCTGCCGCAGAGGCTATTTTTAGCATTGAAAATCCCGAATATACCGCAATTACCGTTCTTACCGACAAGGAGGAAATCGGCTCTGACGGCAACACGGGACTTAATTCCTCATATTTCAAATATTTTGTTGCAGACCTTGCAAATATGCAGGGCGTGAATTATCACACCGTGCTTTCAAACACTCATTGCCTTTCGGCTGACGTAAACGCTGCGTTTGACCCTACCTTCCCCGATGTTTCCGAGAGAAGAAACGCTTCCTATATCAACAAGGGCGTTGTTATCACGAAATACACAGGCTCAAGAGGTAAGGCGGGCACAAGCGACGCTTCGGCTGAATATATGGGCAAAATAAGAAGTATGCTTGACGGTGCGGATGTCGTATGGCAGTCGGGCGAGCTCGGTAAGGTTGACGCAGGCGGCGGCGGAACGGTTGCAATGTATCTTGCGGCACTCGATATTGACGTTGTTGACCTCGGTGTTCCGGTGCTTTCAATGCACGCTCCGTTTGAGGTTGTCTCAAAGCTTGACGTTTATATGGCATACAGAGCGTTCAAGACATTCTTCGAGGAGAAATAAATTGATTTCAGAGCAGATCTATACGGTCTGCTCTTTTGTTTATAAATTCTTTTCGATTTGTTAACAAAGTGTTAAACATTGCATAGTATATTGCATTACAAGATAGTATGTGATATATTATAATAAAGACAGTAATGCGGATAGTGCGGAAAGGAGAGACGCAATGAATACGCAGTTCAAAAAGGGCGTGCTTGAGCTCTGCGTTTTGTCACAGCTGCGGCAGGGAGACAAATACGGCTATGAGCTTGCAGACGCTGTGGGAAAGCAGATAGATGTTTCCGAGGGAACGATTTATCCGTTGCTGAAGCGTTTAAGAAACGAGGGATATTTTGAAGTGTACCTCAAGGAGTCGCCCACGGGACCTGCGAGGAAATATTACAGACTTACCAAAAAGGGTTGCGACACACAGGCGGCACTTGAAAAGGAATGGAACGAATTTACCCTTTGTGTTTCAAATTTGTTAGGAGGCGACGGTAATGACCAAGGTTGAATTTTTACAGGAATTATATAATTATCTCTCAGGCTTTTCGCCTGCGGACCGTGATGAGATAATACAGGACTTTGAGGAGCATTTTTCCGCCGGCCTTGAGCTTGGAAAAAGCGAAGAGCAGATTTGCGAGGAACTCGGTACTCCGTACAGCTGTGCTATGCAGTATGTAAATTCGCAGCAGGCTTCGCCGTCTGCCGACACAAAGGAACAGCCGAAGCAAAGTCAGGCGACCTTAGGTGTCGGCTCGCAGACAGCTCAAAAACCGAATTTTGACAGACGCAACAAAACCTTGTGGACAGTAATGTTCATATTCCTTGTTTTGTGTGCGTTCGGTGTTTATCCTGCTTCAGTGGCTCTTATGCTTTCTCCGATAGCGGTTGCGTTAGGCTCGATTTTTTCAATTTCGGCACCGTTTACGGGAGCGATGATAGGTTTTCTCGTTTCATTTAGCGTGATGCTTTTTTCGGCAGGCTTGCTTGCTTTTGCGGTTATGACCTATCTTTTAAGATTGAGCTTCCGCAAAGCCGGAATATAAGGAGGAACGGATATGAAAAAGCTGATAATTATAACAACGGTTGTCCTTTTAGCTTCGATTATATCAACTCTTTGCTTTACGGCGGCGCTCGGAAACGACTTTATAGCGTTTGCTTCGGGCAATAATATGAGCATAGAGGAAGCTCTTGACAGGCTTGAGGATGATTTTGATAACAGGTTTGATGCGCCGGATAACGATGACCTTGACGAGCCCGATTTTGATGATGATTACGATATGTATGATTACGATTAAGGCTTTTACGGTATAAAAAATACAAGGTGTATTTAACGGATGGGATAATTATGGAGAGAAAAAACAAGCTCGATACAGAGGTTGTTTTGACAGAGGGGACGGAAAGCAAGCGGCTCACATACGATAAGCTGTTTTGGCTGTTTATTGCAGGCAGTATATTGGGCGTGATTATCGAAGGCGTTTTCTGCCAAATCGCAAAGGGACATTGGGAAAGCCACGTGGTTTCGGTTTACGGCTCTTTCAACATACTTTACGGCGCGGCGGCAGTCCTGTTTTATGTTGCGGCGGATAAATTAGACTGCAAGCCTAAGGTTGAAAAATTTTTGGTGTTTTCCGTTGTGGCGACAATATTGGAGCTTCTTTGCGGCTTGCTGTTAAAAGATGTTCTCGGTATGCGTGCATGGAGCTATGACGGCAGTTTTATGAATTATCAAGGCATAATATGCTTGGGCTTTTCGATAATGTGGGGACTTGCAGGCACGGCTTTTTGTAAGATTTGTCCTAAAATCGACGTGCTTTTGGAAAGGCTCAAGGGCAAGAAATGGCATATTGCCTGTGTTGCAATGAGCGTGTTTATGGCGGTAAACTTTATAATGACTGCCGCTTCAATATACAGATGGAGCGAGAGGCATTACGGATTTGAGGCTAAAACCAAATTTGAAAAGTATCTTGACGAAAGAGCACCCGACAATTGGATGCAGGCACGCTTTGTCGAATGGGAGTTCTTGACAGATATTGATTTTTAGTTAAAATAAATAATAATAAAAATAAAATTAAATTAAAAGGAGAAATAAATATGAAGAAAAAACTTTATAAAAGCAGCAGCGACAAAATGCTCGCAGGTGTACTCGGCGGATTTGCGGAGTATATCGGAGTAGATTCAACCCTTGTAAGACTTGTTTATGTTCTTATTGCACTGTTTTCGGCAGGCTTCCCCGGAATTCTTTTCTATATTATATGTGCTCTTGTAATTCCCGACGAGCCGTTTAATGTTGAGCAGTAATTTCATATTTCGTCCGAAAACGTCTGCGATTTCGTAAAAACAACAGCATAAGGTGACACGGTTTTCACCGTACCGAGGATATAATTTTTTTGTAAAATTATGTATAAGGTACGGTGATTTTTTTGAAGGCTTCACAGACGGCAAGACGGGTATATCTCGACGCAAACGCCGAAAAAATAGAGGGAATATCAAAGCGGATCATAGCTCAAATGCTGTGCTTCCTGCTCGGACTTTTATGCGGCTCGATAAATGAGCTCAAGGCATTTTCGCCGTTTGCGGTTGCATTTGTAACGGCTGTATCGGGCAAATATACAATTTCGGCAGGCTTGGGAGCAGCGGCAGGCTATATTTTAACTCAGGACAGCCTGTCGGCACTTAGGTACATAGCGGCGATAATCTGCTCGGTTATTTTAATAAGGCTCACAAATGAGCTTGAAAAGCTTAAAAAATTCAGACTGCTGCCGTCGTGTATCAGCTTTATGTCGTTGTTCCTGACAAGTATGGCGGTGCTTTTCGCAGACGGGACTTCCGTAAGGTCGTTTTTTATCTTTTTAAGCGAGGCAACGCTCGGCTTTGCCTTGTCATTCGTGTTCTCGTCTGCGTTTGATGCCCTGACGGTCTATTCCTCACAGGGCGGATTTACGGCGAGAGATATTGTGAGTGTGGGCGCATTACTGTCCGTTGTTCTGCTGTCGCTTTCGGGGATTACCGTGTTTTCTGCTTCGCCAGCAAGGATAATCGGAATTTTTTTGTTGCTGCTGACATCTTTCATTTACAAGGAGTCGGCAGGGACAAGCCTCGGGGTGGAACTCGGTTTATCCCTTTCTTTAAGTCAAAGCGTAGGTGCAATGGGCATTTCCTATGCCGTTGTCGGACTTGCTTCGGGTCTGTTCTCACGCTTCAACAGATTTGCCGGTACGGCGGCAGGACTTCTTGCCTTTTTGGCGGTGCTTTTATTTGAAAACGACACTTTAGATAAAATTTATCTAATTGTTGAATTCGCTGTTGCCTGCGTTGCGTTTTTGTGTATTCCGGAAAAATATTTGCGTGCCATTACAGGAGGCTTTTATGAGAAAAGAGAGCCTGTAAATATTAACTCTCAACGTCTTGCATTACTTGAAAGGCTTAAAAATGCGTCGATGGCTGTCGAGGAGGTATCGGAGACCGTGAATGCCGCCTCCTCGCTTCTCAAAAGCAATATCCCCGAAACGGAGCTTGATGTTTATTCGAGAGTGAGAGCAAGCGTTTGCACGGGATGTCGGTTAAATTCGTTTTGCTGGAGCAAGAATTTTGCCGACTGTAAAAAGGCGTTTGATACTATGAGCGAAGCACTCAAAAATAACGGGGTAGTAAATCCGAATAAGCTTCCGCCGTTTCTCAAGGGCTGCTGCGTGAAATCGGACGAGCTGACGGACAGCTTTAATAAGCTCTACATAGGCTTTGTATCGTCGAGGGCGGCAAAGGAAAGGGTTGAAAGAATGAGGAGCATATCCTCACGTCAATTCGGCGGCATATGCGATATGCTTACCGAAATATCCGAAGAATTCACAAAGGAAATTGACTTTGCGGATGAGCTTTCGGCTGAAATTGAGGAGCTTCTTATTTCTTCGTTTAACATTACACCGTCTGCGCTCGTGTGCAGAAATTCAGAAAACGGCAGGCTGAAAATAGAGTTTTCGTTTATAAAGACTAATGAAAAAATAAACGAATATGAGCTTCGAAAGGCACTTGAAAAGACCTGTCGGGTGCAGCTTGACAGACCGTCAATTACAGCCTCGGGCGATGAGGCGTGCGTTTGCTTTTGCGAAAAGACATTTTTCAGAGTGGAGGCGGCGGCTTCAAGGAGCACGGCAAACAAGGATAAATATTGCGGAGACAGTTTTGAGAGCTTTTATGACGGCAAGGGCAATTTCAATGTTGTTTTAAGCGACGGAATGGGCACGGGAATGAGGGCTGCCGTCGATTCCTCACTTGCAAGCTCAATGACGGCAAAGCTTTTGCGCTCGGGCTTCTCGCACTCTGCGGCATTCAGGCTTGTAAACTCCGCACTGCTCTTGAAATCCACCGAAGAGTCGCTTGCAACGCTTGACGTGCTTTCCATAGATTTGTATTCGGGCAACGCAACGCTGTGTAAGGCAGGTGCCGTGGCAACGCTTGTGCGTAAAAACGAAAGCGTGACAGCTGTAAACCGTGCGTCAATGTCGTTGGGAATTCTCGACGAAGCGGATTTCGTATCAACACAATTCAAGCTTCGCAAGGGCGATACAATCGTAATGGCAAGCGACGGCGCATTCGAATACTCTCTCGATACGGCAAAAAAGCTGCTTTCATCTGAAAAAGCCGCTTCCGTAGACAGCCTTGCGGAGAAAATAGCCGAGGCGTCAAAGCACGAAAGAAACAAAAAACCGAAGGATGACGTTACGGTGATAGCACTCAAATTAGTGCTAAATGAATAAAAAGTAAAGAAAAAAACTGAAATTTTACATAAAAACCAAAGATTTGATTGACAATCGGCGAAATTTATTGTAAATTTTATATGTATCGATTGATAATGTGCAATTATACGCCAAGAAGAATTTGAAAGGGGATATTTTTCAGATGGCAAAAAACAAACCTGTTCTGACTCCCGAGGAGTTGGAAGCTAAAAATGCAAGGAAGGAAGAGAAGAGAAAAATCTTCGGCGAGACCTTCTTCAAATCACTCGCAGTTCTTATGTCTATTGTACTTGTTTATTCAATAGTTTACATAGCATTCGGACAGGGTACGACAATCGAGCAGAAGGTTGTCACACAGGGCACCTCAAACACCGGTAACGGCGGTGCGGCTCAGGGCGGCTCAAGCACAGGCGGCAACACAGCAGGCGGTGCTACTTCCAATACAGGCACATCAAGCGACGCTCCCGCTTCCGACGCTTCAGAGGCTAAGACGGTAGCTGATGCTCTCAACAGCGCAACAAAGGCTGCTGTTGACTCAAAGGCAGGCTATGATTGGGCAAGAAAGTGCGAGTACACAACTCCCATCGACGTTGGTAATGCAACAGGCACACTTAATAAGGTTATTCACATGGTTGACGAAAACGCAGACCTCAACTCTGTTGTCGGCGGCTTCCTCGGAGTAGGCGATAAAAACCTCACAATCAAGAAGGGCGAAGACGCAGCGGCTGCTATCGACTACCACGGCACAAACTATGCTCTCAAGGCTACATCACTCAAGCCTGAGGACCTCAAGGGCCTCAAGGTTGACGGCAACAACTTCGAGTTCACACTTGACAACGTAACCACTCCCGCAAAGGACGGCTCAAACTCACTTTCAAGATTTACAAACGACATCATCACTAAGGATGAGGTTGAGGCAGAGATTAAGGCTCAGGTTTCCGTTGTAACGGTTAACTCACTTGACGGCGAATACACAAACATCAAGGTTAAGGGCACAATCACAGACGGTAAGCTTGTTTCTCTCGAGTATGAGACATCAACAAGCGCTAAGCTTGCACTTAAAGCACTCGGTATCGGCATCAACGGTTCAGGTGCTATCCATACTACTGCAAGCTACAAGAACTTTGTATACTAATTCTTAGGAGGAAACTCAAATGGCAAAGAAAGAGAAAGTTCAGTTAACTCCTGAGGAGATTGCTGACAGAAAAATTCGCAGATCGAACGGTTGGACTCGTTTTTGGGCTATTTTCCTTTCGTTCGCAATCGTTGCAGGCGTATTCGCTTTTGCTCGCTCACAGGGCCTCGGCCCTGCTTCAAGCGACGAGACCACAACTACTGTAAACGGCGGCGCTGCTAACGCATCAAACTCAAGCTCATGGGATGACGGCTCATCAAAAGGCGGTTCATCAAACAACGCATCAACACCTTCAAGCTCAGGCAATGCAGGCTCGTCAAATGCAGGCTCAAGCGACGCTGCTTCCGTTGCTACACTTATCAACAACGCTACAAAGGCTGCTGTTGACGCAAAAGCAGGCTACGATTGGGAAAGACATTGCACAGTTGACAACATCAACGTTGGCTCGGCAACAAACATTCTTAACAAGATTATTCAGGGCGTTGACTCCAATTCGGACTTGAACTCGGTTGTCGGCGGCTTCCTCGGCAGAGGCGATAAGAAGGAGACCTGCCCGAAGGGTATGACTCTTGACACAATCGACGTTAAGAAGGACGACGGCACAACAGAGAAGCTTTATCACGGTTCAAGCTACACTCTTAAAGCTACAACTCTTCAGCCGAACGACATTCAGAACCTTTCGGTAAACGGCGATACATATGAATTCACACTTGCTGATTCATCAAATCCCGACAGAAGCGGTAACACGGCTATTTCAAGATTTACAAATGATATCGTTGTTCTCGACGAAGTAAATGCTGAAATCAAGAACTTTGTATCGGCGGTTACGGTTACAGGACTTAACGCTAATTACAAGAATATCAAGGTTAAGGTTGTTATCAAAGACGGCAAGCTTCAGAGCCTTGAATATTCACTTACTGCCGACGCAGAGCTTCAGCTCAAGGCAGGACTTAGCATCACAGGCACAGGTAACCTTGCAGCAAACGCAAAATATTCTAACTTTGTATACTAATTTTTAGGAGGCAACTAATATGGCAAAGAAAGAGAAAGTTCAGTTAACTCCTGAAGAGCTTGCTGAAAAGAAGCTCAATACCAGAAAAGGCTGGGCAAGAGTAGGCGCTATTGTTTGTGCACTTGCAATCACTGTTGCAGTTTATGCGGCAGGCTCAAAGGGCGGTCACAAAATAAAGCAGGTTGAGGAAAATGTTCCGGTAGTAACTCAGATCGTTACTGTTGCAGCTCCGACAGCTCCTACAACCGCGCCCACAACGCAGGCTCCCACAACACAGGCTCCTGCAACACAGGCTCCCACAACGCAAGCGTCATCTTCAGGCAGCGGTTCTGCATTGGGCGGAATTATGGATACACTTTCAGGTCTTATCGGCGGAATCGGTGATGTTGACTTCTCCGGCGCAGGTGATACCATTGAAGGTCTTGGAAATACCGCTAAGGATTTCTTCTATGGCATTGCAGACAAAATCGAAAACGGCGGCGACATCGGTGATATCGGCGGCGATATTATCGGCGGCATCGGCAAATAAAATATCCCCGATAAAATAAATCACACCTCGAATGAGTGAAAGCTTGTTCGAGGTGCTTTTTTATACTACGACGATATTTTTAAGGGGACGACTGTCGATGGACGGCATTTTAGCATTTTTAATGCCAAAACTACATTTCGACAGGTGTTTTTAAGCAAATACTATATGTTGTGGCTTTGAAAATAATCGACAAAATGCGATAAAATGTGCAGTAAATGCCCGTATTGACTAAAACTCTGTTCAAAAAACGACGAAAACTAAAATGTTCACATTTCGTTCATAATTTTGTGGAAATATTGCCAAAATTCTTTGATGAATTTGCCCAAAAATAACAATTTTATTTGTTCAAATCGGAAAAACGGTACTAAATCGTGAATAATTTATTGACTTTTTTATAATAAAATTCTATAATTTTAATAACCATAGGAATGGTGTAATGGGCGAAGTATCGAATTTTTTAGATACGGTCGTTATGCCCTCGCTATATTTGGCGGGCAAAAGCCTGTTTTGATACACATCCTTTGGTAATATTACTCGGGTGTGTATCATCGTCTCCCACCGACTTTAACAAGTGGGAATGGTGGGAGGCTACCGAGTTAAACAAGACAGCGTTTGCGGACTCCTCCCTTAAAGGGGCGGTCAGAGGCAAGAAACAAACTGCAGTCGCAAACAGCCGATGCGGCACCCCCGTCGGCATTCGATTAACGGGGTGCGGACATTAAATATTTAATTGTGACTATTTAATGTAAAAAAATTAGGAGGTAAACAAATGAAAAAGTCAACAAAATTGTTGAGTGTAATCTTGGCAATTCTTATGATTTTCTCATCTCTTTCGGTTGCGTCTTTCGCTGCAAGGACAAACTACAAGACAGTAGATGACCTTAAGGCTTTGAGTGCATATAGCCCTTACGGCTCTGTAACAAGACTTACAACCGAGGAGAGAATGTCAATTCTTTTTGACCAGCTTGATATTATTTTGGGTAAAGCTAATATCAATATGGGAACGGTTGTTGATGTTGGTGCACTTAAGATTACTCTTAACTTTACTTCTATTGATAACCTTTGCGCATCATTAGATACAGTTAAAAATACTGTTACCAGCGGTAGCTTTAAGTTCTTGACAGCAGGTCTTAACCTCGGTATTGTTAAGGAGTTGGATCTTACTTCTTGGCAGACCGGTATGAGCCGTGACGGAAGAGCTCAGGTTGAAATTGTAATGCAGCTTCTTCAGCTTATTTCAAGAAACCAGACTGCGATAGAGAATGTTTTTGACAAGGGACTTCAGCTCGGTATTATCGGTAACTTTATTAAAGGCCTTGACCTTACTCCGATAAACAATCTTGTTAAGGACGTTCCCGGTGCTGTTAAAAAAGCAGTGTTCCCGCTTCTTGCAAGACCGGATTCAACGGTAGCTGAGATGGGAACATACACAAACACAGCAGGTAACGGCGGAGTTCTTACAGTTCTTGATAACTTTGTGCAGACTCTCTTTACAAAGCCGATGCTTTGGACATCATACAGAGTAAACGCTACAGGTGCTGACCTTGGTTATACCACAGCCCTTCCGACAGCTGCTGAGCAGACTTCAAGATACTTTACCGTCAGCGAAGATGGCACACAGATAACTCAGTATGATTACAACTTCGCTCCCCTTATGGGTACAACCGGCGTTACAGGCAAATGGACAAAGACAGTTACTTATACCAAGACTCTTGAAACTGAGGGCGGAGATACTTATGTATTCGCTGCTCCCGAAGATTACACAGGAGATCAGACTCTTAAATGGTATAAGAGCGGCGATGAAGGCTATCTTCTTCCGTCAGTAAGAGACGCTATCAACAGCGGTGTTCTTGCATTCTCGGTAAACGGTGCAGACAGTGCTCTTACACTTCTCTACAAGTTCATTCCTTATGTATTTGCAGAGATGGCACCTGTAGTTCTTAACGGTTCTGTTAAGAAGCTCCTTGCAGGTGCTCTCGGTGTAAGCTTTGCAGAAATGACTGCAGCTGAAGTTAATGCCGTTAAAGGCTTGGCAGCAGCAGGCAATTTCTTCACAAAGTCTCAGGAGTTCTATCTTTGGGAATATTCTGATTATAAAGTAATCGACGGTGTTCCTTATTATCGTTTTGAGGATACATACTTCAAGGGTACACTTCCCGCAAACCTTTCAACATATTACTATATGTTCAATTGGGATTGGAAGATCACTGACAACTTCGTTAATGAATTCATCCCGACAGTAAACGGAACATCAATCGGTCAATCTGCAGCAGGCTATGATAACATCCTTGATGGTCTCAACGCTTTTGTTTACAAGGTAATCGATACTGTTCTTGTTGAAAACTTTGAGGTTAAGGGTCAGACCTACAACCTCAGAACAGGTCTTGGCTGGGAGAACGGCGGACTTGATAAGCTCGTTAACAACGTTCTTCGTGCAGCAAGATATGCATTCAGCATTGCTCCCGAAGAAATCTTCGACGAGTATTACAATGACGCTAAGCTTTCACCGTACTACAACATGATGATGAACGGTACAGTTAAGCAGGCTCTTACCGGTCTTGCTTGTGCAGGCATTAAGCTTCTTATGCCTCAGGCACAGCTTCCGTCAGAAGCTAAGCTTTGCAAGACAGTCGGCACAGACAGCACTGACGACGTTTCAGTTCTTGCACTTGGTGCAGTTGTTGTTCGTGAGCTTTGCACACAGCTTATGCCCTCATACAACTTCGATGCTCTTATCTATGCTGATTACAGCACAAAGACCATCCTTACAGGAACTAAGTATGACGCTAACTACTGGCTTGATACAGTTCTTACAATGGGCATGGATCTCGGCATGTTCTACTTGCGTGCACTTACCGACATCGGTGAGGACAGCGAAAACGGCTACTACAAGGTAATGAATAAGCTTGGCGCAATTCCGTCAAACGACGCTTCAAAACTTGTGTATGCTAAGGACTCGACTTATATAGACGGCGTTCCGACATGGCAGTATAAGCTTGACTGGGTTATCGACTGGGGTCTCAGCTCTCAGGAGGATTGGACATGGAAGGTCGAGAAGTTCGTTGACTGCGGCGAAGTTAATCTTGCTACATATCAGGATCCGTGGGTTAAGCTCAACACAGTTCTTCTTAAGCTTCTTCCCCTTGATCAGGTATTCAATGCAAGCGGTGCTACAACTGCAAGCAACACATGGCTTGAGAACATTGTCAGAGGTAAGCTTGTAAACGGTATCAACAGTTTTGATCTTCCGTTGGTTGCAAGCGCATTCAAGATTCCGGACGGAATTCTCAGAAACGGTAATGTTCTTACACAGGTTGTTACTGTTGTAAGACAGCTTCTTAACTCTATTGTTTACAAGCTTGCAGGAAATCAAACCTTGATTTCCGACAGCACATACACAACACTTGATACAATTCTTAACCAGACAAACATCAAGAAGCTTGTCGGTGCACTTGTCGGTAAGCTTTACACAATCGGTCAGAACGGACTTTTGGATCCGGTAATGCCGGTAGTTGGTATGTTCGTTGGTTGGAAAACAGGCGCTCAGTCTTATGCTGACCCCGCTATTTACTTTGCTTCAAGCGCAGGTAAATCATACCTTTATCCTGAGTATACAAATACATTGAACTTTGTAAACAACTCATCAGGTATGCTTGAGACACACAGAGGTTCGGATAAGTCAGATAGCTCTTACACAATCAACATTTCTTCTGTTGAGGCTGATAACGGCGTTACATTTGATAACACGACAGCAACCGTTGAACCCGGTGCAACTGTTAAGTTTACAGCTGCAGTTCCTGCAGATGATGTTGTAACAAAGGTTACAATTAAGTATTCATATGTAGGCAAGAACGGCGAGGCTCTCGGCGGTGAACAGACTAAGGTTATTTATGCTCGTGTAGCTTCCTCCGTCGACCAGGAAAATGACCAGTGGGATAAGGTTGAAAAGAATGACTGGGACAGAGCAGCATACAACAAGTTTGTATTCACTCAGAGCCTTGTTGGTTCTGTTACAAACTTCCAGGTTGCTGTTAACCAGAAAAAAGACTCATCCCGTTCACAGCGTGTCAGTGAAGTTAAGTACAGCAGAAGTCCCTCAGCTGAATTTGCACAGTACTTTGATATCGCTCCGTTGGCTGGCTCATGGACTCCCGAGTGGACTCACGATAAAAACGAACAGTCAATCGGTAACTTCTGGGTAGCAAAGTCAGGCGTTACGAACGCCGATATTCCTTACGGTGTATATGACCCCGGTCAGATTCAGATTACCGTTAATACAGTTCACCACAGAGGTAAACCGCTTGGCGATAAAAACTACTGGAGCTCAGACACTTGGGATATGACATTCATTTATTACAGCGACTTCGGTCTTGCTGACGCAATCAAGAAGTATGTAGCAATGTCATTGACAGCTGACGACTACGGTCCCGAAGCACAGGCTGCATACAATGCATATGACGAGGCTTTGAGAGAAGCTATCTCGCTTGTAAATGCTCCCAAGACAGAAACCTTCTATGATGATGTGGCGGTACTTATGGAAGATGCTGCTACAAATCTTGAAAATGCTTACACAGCACTTTCTAAATTCGACAGAATCGTTGATGCAGTTGACGTTAATACACTTAAGGCTGCTGTAAACGCTATCGATGTTGACAGAGCAAATGATATTGATTATCAGGATCACGAGCTCTATGAGTTCTTCCAGTTCGATAAGGCAAGAAGAACTGCTCTTGACATTATCAACTCTTATAACAGACCTGCTAAGCCTGAAAACTACATTGATGGCGAAAACCTTTCACAGGCAGTTATCGAGGCTATTGCAGCTAATAAGGGTGGCAACATTAAGACAGGTATCGATGCTACTGTTTCTGCTCCTTCACAGGATGCTATGAACAAGTACAACGATGCAAACGCTAACTGGAAAGAGCCTACATATTCTGCTCTTTACATGTTGGATACAATCGCAAGACTTAATTATTACTTCACATTCATGGATGCTAACTGGAGAACTCCTGTTGTTAAGGACTTCCTTAATCAGGAAATCGCAATCGCAGAGGCTCAGAACTATGTTGAGGGCGATTACAGTGCAGATTCATGGGCAGCTTATACTAAGGCTCTCGCTGATGCAAAGGCTGTTCAAGCTGACGCAAAGGCTCATCAGTCGGCAATCTTTGATGCTAAGTATGAGCTTATGAAGGCTCAGAACGAGCTCCTTCCGAAGTACGCTTCGATGAAGGATAACGGTTATCTTGACGGCGAGCTTGCAACACTCATTGAACAGGCTAACACAGTTGTAGGTCACTTCAACGAGTACTTCAAGATTAAGGATGGCGTTGACGCTACCGAAGCTTGGAAGCAGCTTGTTCAGGCACTCGGTGTTGAGTACAACGTAAACGTAGGCGGTACAGATTACACAGGTATTCTTTACAACCACTCAGCACTTACATTCAAAGCATATGACAGAATTAACTCCAATAAGGAAAAGGCAAAGGTTGACGCAGCTTGCGACAAACTCCAGGCAGCTCTCAACAACTTCGTATCGAGCGTAACACTTGATAAGAACGATTCAGGCGTTGTAAATCAGGTAGCACAGGATGTTAGATACATTCAGGGTATCGTTCCGGGTACTGTTACAACAGCTGAGGCTATCCTTAATAACGTTAAGGCTTCCAATCCGGCAGCTAAGCTTGCTGTTACACCTTCTAAGTCAAACGGCTTTGGTACAGGCGCTACAGTTAAGGTTTCTGTTGACAACATCGGCGTTCTCGCAACTTACTATGTTGTTGTTTACGGCGACGTAAACGGCGACGGCGTAGTTGATGCATTCGACGCATTTGCAGTTGACAAGAACGTTAACAGCCTTGCAGCTCTTGACGGTGTATATGCAAAGGCAGCAGACGCTGACGCAAGCGGCGCAATCACAGTTGCAGACTTGACTCCGATCATGAGTGCTTCTGTTGGTAACGCTGATGTAATTTCTCAGACAAGATAATTGACACAGTCAGTTATTGATTAGAAAAATGGGGGTGTCGGGTCAACCGGCTCGGCATCCTCACGGAAATTAAAAAATCGCTTACATTTAATCGGCTTGTTCATATGGCTTCGGCGATGCCTTTCGGCAACACCACAGCCGACAGGTTTTCCAAAGCAGAGTGATAGCTGTTTTTGAAATTTCCGCTGATTCAAAATATTGAATAACGTAAATGTATTGACATTTATGCTGATTAAGTGTATATTTATTGGGAAAACAGAATAAGGAGGCTAATAATGGTTAAGTCAAAGAAAATACTTAGCCTTGCTTTAGCTCTTGTAATGGCTTTAGGTGTGTTGACTATGGGCGTATTTGCCGCAAAGACAACCCCCACAGCTACATTTACTGTTTCTTCTTCGGCTTCCGAGGTTGCAAACGGGGATGAAGTTACAATCACTGTTAAAGCAAACGCTACAGAAACTTTCTATGCCGGACCTATGTCGCTCCCGATTGAGTATGACGCATCATTGTTTGAGTATGTAGCAGATTCAGCTACAGTTACAAACATTTACGGTGCAGGCACAACCAAATCTGCTGTTAAGGCAGAGGCTGGTAAGCTTACAGTTGCACTCACTCCTTCGACAAGCGGTGCGGTAACAGCTCCCAACCTTAACGGAGCAAATCTTACTGTGCTTAAGTTCAAGCTTAAGGCTATCGGCACAACAGGCTCAAGCACAGTAGCAATCGCTGATGATCAGAAAACTGCTGCTAACATTGGCGGTAAATTCTACTGCGGTTCGTTCGACAGCGATAATCCGAAGACTGCCGAGCTCACAGAAATCGGTCAGACTCTTAACAGAGTTTCTGCAACAATTTCTTACGCAGGCGGAACAGGCACACCCGAGCTTGTACTTACTGCGGCAGGCAAAACAGCTGGTACAGTAATCAGCACTGCACATTGCACAGGCGACGGCTTTGATGGTTGCGTAATGGGTATTGATACTTTAGGTATCCATACTACTGAAACTATTGCTGACAATGTTACCGTTAACAACGGAACAATGGTAGTTAATACCGATGCCAGCAACGGTATTGAAACAACAGGCGCAGTAATCGAAGTTTACAATAACAGTGGCGATTTGGTAGCTAAGTATGTATTTATATACTTTGGCGACCTTGATAGAGATGGTTCAGTTACAATTGCTGACTCAACAATTTGTAGTGACTACGAATTGACATATGAGGGTCTTAATGAAGAGTTTATGCTTCTTGCAGCTGATGTCGACGGCGATAGCGCAGTAACTATTGCCGATGCCACAATCTTGTCAGACTATGAGCTTACTTATGACCCCGAAGGCTCATTCTTTAACACTCAGGCTGCTATAGCAGCAAATTATGCAGGCTAATTTATTTAATGGAGGAGAATATAAATGGCTAAAACCAAAAAAGTTATTAGCATTGTCCTCGCTCTTGTGTTGATGATTAGTACTTGTGCTTTTTCAGCATTTGCATGGACTGGCACAGATCAGCAGGAAATTAAGCTTGAAGCTGTAGCTGATAAAACTACAGTTCAGCCCGGCGATACCATTAAACTTTCCGTAAAGCTCTATAAGAACGATGCGGGTACATGGGAAAACGCTTTGGCTGGCTTTAACATTAGCTGGTTCTACAATTCATCACTTATTACCCCCGAGTCAGTTGAGTATGGTGACATAGTTAAGGACTTTACTCAAATTAGACCCGTAGGTAGAATTGTTGCTGCAAATGCTATCAAACAGGCTAAAGAAGCATCAACATCAGGTGAGCAGGCAATATACGAGGCAAACGGCTACAATACCATTTGTAAGATTCAGGCTCTCAAAGACGCTAACACAGCTTTCGGTTCTCAGGGATATTGGGAATCTGTAGATGGTATGACATTGTTTACCATTACTCTTAAAGTTAGCGATACAGCAGCAGCAGGTTCAACAATCGGATTTGATATGTTCTCAGGTCTTTTCGCAAAGAACCACACATACCTTCAGTCGGTTGATAAATCAAACAAGAAGGCAACCAACAAGTACGGTGCTGCTTATTATGACAGCTCTGATGCTTCTGTTACATTTACAGTTGGTACACCTGCTCCTGCAGGTCCTGTAGTAGCTAAGGCTAAGAGCCAGGTTAAGATGACCGCTACAAGCAAAACAACAGTTGCTGACGAGTTCAGCTTCAGAGTAATATCCAAGATCAGCGATTCTGATTGGGATACTTACTTCAAGAACACAGGTGTTGAAGGTGCTAAAACTGATTACATCACAGCTGTAGGTATGGTAGCTTACAAGGGCGCTACTGCTTTCGACGCTGATACAGCTAAGAAAGTTGTTGCAGGTACACCCGTTGAAAATTATTCAGCTGCTTCTACTGATTACATCAGTAAGGTAAGCGACACTGCTGATGCTGAGTTTGGTGCTATCATTAAGGCTAAGCACTCAACACTTGGAAACGACGTAACATACATGGGCTTCGTTCAGTATGTTGACGCTTCGGGCAACGCACAGACAATCTTCTACGAGACTGCTGGAACAGCTGCTCTCTCAACGAAATATGACACTATTGTAAATGCTTATCTTGCAGCATATCCGTTCGCAGCTTAACTGAAACGGCTTGAAAGATAATTATTACAATAACTTGAGAGGAGAAAATTTGATGAAACAAATTTATAGCGCACCTGATTTCGACGTTTCAGTTTATGAAGTAGAAGACGTAATCACTCTTTCAGTAGGCACAGGTCCTGTTGAAGGCGGCGGAGACGGCTGGATTGAGATATAATCTGACGTCAAATCGTGCAAAATAACTAATACAAAAAGCAGGGTAAGAAATTACCCTGCTTTTTTCTTGCGTAAAATTCATATTCGACACGGTAGGGCGGCGGCTTGCCCCCGCCGTGGAAACTGACGAATATATGATAACTAACGGCTGTTAGCAAATTATGTTAGCAAATTAAAAGATATATCATACCGTAGGGACAGGGCTTGCCCCTGTCCGTTGCCCTGATTTTATATGTAATTTGTTGCGGACAGGGGCAAGCCCTGTCCCTACGGGTTGTGGGTGTGTTTTAATGTGATTTAAGTCGTTAAATTATTGTTGATACATGATAATTTACGCCAAATATGACGTTGAAAAATTTCGTACAACCGTAGGGGCGACCTGCGGTCGCCTGCCAATTCATAGCAAATTAAAAACGGGCGAACACAGTTCGCCCCTACGATATAATATAAAAATGTAATTATTTGTAACCGTTGATTTGTTGTGATTTAACGGCGGCAGCAAGCCACCGCCCTACAACGTCGTCGTTTGCACCGTATCGTTCGCAACAACCTTTGGTTGTCCGTCAAAGGCTCCCTTGTAAAGGGAGCTGTCATTTTTTGGAACAAAAAATGACTGAGGGATTTTTACAAAATCACATAAAATCAACCTCGCAATCCCTCCGAGTTGCCTACGGCAACCCACCTCCCTTTACAAGGGAGGCTGAAGCGTATGAATTGAATTTTATATTCCACCGATAATGCCCAATTTTTCCAAACAAAAAATTAACTATACAAAACCGCAAAATAATGTTAAAATATATAATAATGCTTAAAAGGCGGTGAGGTTACGGAATTGTTTGATATTGCCGGACTTAAAATCCGTATGGATTGTAAGGACGGAATGCTTTATGAACGCTCAAGGGCATATTTGAGCAAAAACCAAGACGGCAAAGAGGATTTTACCGTCGCAATGCCCGACGAAATATTAAAACAAAAAGCCGAAGCATTGCCACAGCTCACAGCTGACGAATGTTACTACGTCTATATGGGCGAAGCGTTCTATTATAACCTCTTAAACCATAACGGAATTTTGCTTCACGCCTCTTGCATTGAAAAAGACGGCGTTGCATATCTGTTTTCGGCGAAAAGCGGGGTCGGAAAATCCACTCACACGCATTTATGGTTGGACAAATTCCCCGACGCACGAATGATAAATGACGACAAGCCTGCAATTCGCTTAATCGACGGAGAATATTGTGCTTGCGGAACGCCGTTCAGCGGAAAAAATGATGAGAGCACAAATATAGCTGTTCCGATAAAGGCAATCGTTTTTCTTGAACGAGGCACGGAAAACAGTATTTCAAGAATATCGCCGCAAAGTGCAATACCGTTGTTTTTGGCGCAGACAATTCGCCCGTCAGCCGCAAGCGTGATGGATAAGCTTTTGACGGTGCTCGACGGCGTGCTTAAAAATGTACCGATTTACAGGTTGAAATGCAATATTTCCGAGGAAGCGGTAATGACCTCATATCTCGGAATACAAAATGATTTATCAAATGGAGAAAAGCAATGAAAATCAAAGACGGATATATAATCAGAGAAGTTGCAGGAAGTAATATTGTTGTTCCGATAGGTGATGAGCAGATGTCGTTTGGCGGAATTATGACGCTCAATCCCGTTGGTGCGTTTATTTGGAAGCTGCTTGAAAAGGGCGCAACAAAGGAAGAATTGGTTGATGCGGTTCTTAAAGAATATGAAATTGACCGTGCCACAGCTTCAAGCGATATTGACAAGTATATCGCAAAGCTCCGTGAAAAGAGCATAATCGAGGATTAAGCCGTGGAAAAGAAGAAAATACACCTTGCACAGCTCATACCGATAATTGAGGATAAGCTGTCGCAGGGCGGAACGGTTGAAATGCCGATAACGGGAACAAGTATGCTGCCGCTGCTCGTTCAAGGCAGAGATACGGTAATTTTGGAAAAGTGCGACAAGAAGCTTCAAAAATACGATTTGCCGCTTTACAGACGTCCCGACGGTGCATTTGTGCTTCACAGGGTAGTGGGCGTGTCGGATGATTCGTACACAATGTGCGGAGATAATCAGTGGGTTAAGGAAAACGGTATAACCGACGGTATGATTATCGGGCTTGTCCGCACAATAAAGAGAAACGGAAAAGAAATTCCCGTAAGCAGTAAAAAATACAGAGCGTATTGCCGTTTTTGGAATATGCTTTTCCCGATAAGAAAATACATTGTTAAAATCAGAGGAAAATTGAAAAAATGAAAAACACCGCCGCATTGAATTGGATAAAACGCAATTCCGTCTCGGAGCTGCCGAAAATAGTGTCGCTAATAATTTGCGACGCTCTTTATTCCGTGTGCGGAGTTTCAATGGCGGTATTTGCAAAGCTTATTATAGACTCGGCGCAAAAGGGCGACAAGGACAGACTTATTCACAATGCAATAATTCTGTTGCTTGTAATAGTCGCTCAAATATCGCTGAAGCTGCTGTCAAAGGCTCTTGAGGTGCGTATTTCGGGCAGGCTTGAAATGAAATACAAATCAAGGCTCTTTGAAAGCATATTAAAAAAGGATTACCTCAAAATCAGTCAGTATCATTCCGGAGAGCTTATGACAAGGCTCACAAGCGACACTGCTGTTGTAAGTCAGGCGGTTACAACGATAATGCCGGCGATTGCTTCGATGCTTACAAGGCTCGTTTGTGCGTTTGCGGTGCTGTTTGCGCTCGACAAATGGTTTGCACTTTTGTTTTTGGTCGCAGGACTTGCGCTGTTTGTGTTTACAAGAATATTCAGAGGCTCAATGAAAAAGCTCCACAAGGCGGTGCAGGAAACCGACGGCTCCGTTCGCTCCTTTATGCAAGAGTCGATTGAGAGCGTGCTTGTTATTAAAATTTTCAATGTCGGCAAAAAAATTATGAAAAGGGCAGAGGGGCTGCAAAAAAACAACCTTGACGCCAAAATTAAGAAAAACAGATGGTCGATTTTTGCGAATTTAGGCTTTTCGGCGGCTTTCTCGCTGGGATATTTGTTCGGCCTTGTGTGGAGTGGTGTAAAGCTTTGCGCAGGCAGTATGTCGTTCGGCACGCTTACGGCGATTATGCAGCTGATAAGTCAGGTTCAAGCTCCGTTTACCTCGCTTTCGGGCATTGTTCCGCAGTATTATTCAATGATTGCTTCGGCGGAGAGAATTATCGAAATCGAAGAGCTGAGCGCAAGCAAGAGCCTTAACGATAAAAACATAGACCCCGAAAAGGTTTATTCGGAAATGCAAGAAATCCGCTTTGAGAACGTGTGCTTCGGCTACGGCAGAGCTACGGTAATCGAAAATGCCGACTTCGCAATAAAGAAAAATGAGTTTTCGGTTATTTCGGGAATATCGGGCATAGGAAAAAGCACGCTGTTCAAGCTGTTAGTCGGCGTTGTTCCACCCGACAGCGGCAGGATTTACATAAAATGCGGCGATAGGGAATACGGCATAGATAAGTATATGCGAGGCCTTTTCGCTTACGTTCCGCAGGGAAATATGCTTTTCAGCGGCACGATAAGGGATAATATCCGCTTTGTGAACAGTTCGGCGAGTGAGGCGGAGATTATGCGTGCGGCGGAAATAAGCTGTGCTGATAAATTCATAAACGAGCTTCCCGACGGTCTTGACACGGTGCTTTTGGAAAACGGGCACGGCCTTTCCGAGGGGCAGATACAGAGGCTTGCGATTGCCCGTGCGGTGCTGACCGACGCTCCGATACTTTTGCTTGACGAGGCGACGTCCGCACTTGACGAGAAAACGGAAAAACAGGTGCTTTCAAATATTCGGGAGCTTAAAAACAAGACCTGTATCGTTATTTCACATAAAGCGGCGGCATTTGAGATTTGTGACACCGAGCTTAGAATTGCGGATAAAAAAATCAGTATGCAGAAATTAAGGTAAATTTGTTTTTTATTGTTGTATAATTAAAATATATCTGTTATAATCATTTAGAGTGATTTTATTGATAATTTTTCACAGAGGGAGAAAGCTATGAGGTATAGTTCGGACGAGAAAAAAGATTATGAGGACGGTATGAGCCTCGACACCGTGCTTATATATCTCAGAAAGATTTTGAATAAATGGTGGCTGATAGTTATTTCGGCTGTCGTTGTTGCTCTTTTGGGATTTATAATTGCAAAGGTTACTTACGTTGATAAATATTCTTCGCAGATTATGTTTATTGCAAGCAACAGAGACTCGGCTATTTCGGTTGCAGGTCAGTCCGCCTCCGATATTAACGCTTCGGTTTCGCTTGCGGAAAGCTTCAAGTATGTTTTCACAACAACCGAGCTTGCCACAAATGTTGCAAACGCTTGCGGATATCAGGTTACTCCGGAGCAGGTTAAGAACTTCATATCCGTAAATTCGATTGAGGATACCTCGATAATTTATCTTACGGTCACAACCACCGACCCGAAGGTTTCATACGGAATTGCAAAGGCTTATGTAGAAAATTATCCGGGTGCTATCGAAAAGGCATTCCCAAATACAAGACTTGCCGTTATCGACCCTCCGCTGCTTATGGAAAAGCCGGATGAAAACAACGACAAGGCAGTTTACACGGTGCTCGGATTTATTGTCGGCGCAATTCTTGCCTGCCTGTTTATTATAGCATCGGTTATCTTTAAGGATACCATTAAGAACAGCGATGAAATCAGCAATAAGCTTGACGCCAAGACGCTCGGCACTATCAACAGAGTCAATTCCAAATCGAAAACCGACTCTAAGCAGGGTATTCTCATTACGGACAAGAAAACAGGCTTCTCCTTTATCGAGTCCTATAAGCTTATCAGAACAAAGATTGAATACGCTGCAACAAAGCACGGCTATAAGACGATTGTTGTTTCGAGTACGCTTGAGGGCGAAGGAAAGACCACAACGGCAACCAACCTTGCTCTTTCCCTTGCTCAAAACGGAAAATCCGTTCTCCTTATCGATGCGGATTTGCGTAAGCCCTCGGTTGCAAAGGCTTTGGGCTTCTCGGCTACGGACGACGAGGGAATTTGCGGAATAATCTCCGGCAATAAAACTCTCAAAGAGTCGATTAAGTATTCCGAAAAATATCAGCTGTTCGTGCTTGTCTCGGGCAAGGCTGTCGATAACTCTTCGGAAATCCTTTCCTCGCCTAAGATGGAGGAAATCATTGAAACGGCAAAGAAGGAATTCGACTTTGTCATTGTTGATACCGCACCGTGCGGAATACTTGCCGACGCATCTATCCTTGCAGGCTATGCGGATACAAGCGTTCTTGTCATCAAGCAGGACTACGCACCGGCAAGAAAAATCAGAAAAGCAATGGATAACATTGAAAACTCGGGAATTGAAATTCTCGGCTGTATTTACAACAATGCGGAGGTCGGCTTCGGCAAGCCCGCTTTCTACGGAAAGAAAAGCGGCTATGGCTACGGTTACGGCTACGGTTATGGCTACGGCTACAATTCAAAGCACAACAACGAAAAAAAATAACGCAAAATCAAACATTTTTAATCAAATTCAAACGCAGGCAGAAGCTTTTTTGCCTGCGTTTTTACGTTTAGGATAATTTGCATAAAGATATATAAAAAAATATATGAAATTTGTAAAAATTTTCATATATTTATTGACGAAAAGCGGATTTAGTTGTACAATAAACTATAAATATGTGTATTATTGCGCCCATTTTATAAAAAACGGTGGGGGCAAGCATGAGTTTTATTAAAATTCAACTTAAAAAGTGCAGCGTATCGGAGGGTGCTTTATGGATATGAATATGGACATCAAGGATGTCATAGCCAAATTCAAATCAGGCAAGGGCGGTAAAAAGGACGCGAGGAAAAAGAATGCGTTTAATGCGTTCTTTGAGAAAAATCCTAAAATGAAAATTATTTTGCCGCTTGTATTTATCGTTATTGCGGCTGTGGTTGCGGCGTTGATAATTATCTCGGGCATCAAAACGGACGCAGGGCTCGACGAAACCGTTACCAATCCGGCACAGTCGGTTGACGTTCTTCCGATGATTGAAAGAAACGAGGGCGAAACCGTTGCGGAGGGTGTAGACCCGTTCTCCGAGGACGTTATCGCAAACGCAAAGATAAAGGGTATGGTATATAACTCCGACGGTTACAGAACGGTAATCGTGGAAACGAAGCTTCGCTCGTATGTACTTCAGGTCGGAGATTACGTGCCCGGTTCAGAGTGGCTCGTTGAATCCATAACAGACAGTTCGGTTACTTTCTCGCTCGGCGAAAAGAAGAGAACTGTCGAGATGAAATAATTCGGAAAAATAACATCTTTTATAAATAATAGAGTTTCTTAGGGGGAACGCACAATGTACAACAGTTCAACAAAAAAATTGAAAGCTGTTTTGGTTGCGGTTTTGGCAATCGTATTGCTTGTAAATGCCGTGTTGCCTATGACGGTAATGGGTTCAAGCAAGAAAAATTCAGGCGATTACCAATATTATGTAATCAAGTCGGGGGACACCTTGACAAGAATAGCTAAAACTCACGGCGTTACAGTCAGCGATATTATGACCGCTAACAATCTTTCTGATGCCGATAGGATTATTTCGGGAAAGGTAATTAAAATACCGCTTACCGAGGAATCCTCTGCTTCCACATGGTCGTCATCAAGACTTTCTCTTAATCTTGTTGATGCAAATGTTAAGGATGCGCTTTCGGCAATAGCAAGAAATGCGGGCTATACTATCATTTTTGTCGGCGACGCAACAACAACGCTTACCGTTAATCTTGAACAGATGTCGGCGCTCAAGGCAATTGACTATGTTACAAGACTTGCAGGTCTTTCATATCTTAAAGACAGCAATACCTTAATGGTCGGCACTACCGCAGAGCTTAACGAGAAATTTATTGACAAGGTTGTAATGACCAAGTTCACCCTTAAATACATAACAGTCGGCGTTCTTCAGACGCAGGCAAGCGCACTCGGCTTGTCAAACGTTCAGTATGTTTCGACAGAGGCTGACGACAGCACAGTATTTGTCAGCGCAAGTCCTAAAGAGCTTGCTAAAATTCAAGAGCTTATAAAGCTTATTGACGTAAGCAGCAACATTAACGCAGGCGCGGCTCTTGTTGCGGCTAATTTCAAGGAAATCAATCTTGAACACATTACTGCCGAGGAATTCAGCTCGCTTCTTTCGAGCCTCGGACTTGACCCCGGAATTGTTGTAGCATCAAGACCTTATACCCTCTATACATTTGTTACGGGCAGCGCTCTTGCAGACATTAACACAATAAAGGCTGTTATTGATAAGCCTCTTACAGGTGCTAATCTCGGCGCTTCAAAGAGCGATCAGGTTGTAGAGCCGTCCACCACCCCCTCGGGCGGAACAGATAAGCCGTCAACAGGAACTCCGGGCACTTCGACAGGCACTGCGGAAACAAAAATACTTCGTGAAGTCGAGCTTGAGTATATTGACAGAACTATGGCTGTCGGTATTATAGACAGCTTCCCCTACGAAGTCACCGTTTACGGACCCGAAAAGATGACCAAGAAGCTTTGGCTTATGGGAACTGAGTCTGAGGTCAACAAGGCAGAGGGCAAAATCAAGGAATTTGATACCGAAAGCTATGCTGACAGCATGAAGCTTGAAAACACATTCTTTGTATATGATCTTCAGAACTGCACGGCTCAGGAGATACTTGACAGACTTGCAAACATAAAACTTGAAAATGTTACCTTCAAGACTAATGCGTATCCGACAATTTCAAAGGCACTTATCGTTTACTGCGATTTTGCAAAGCAGGAGCAGGTTAAGAGCTTGCTTGACGCAATGGATACGGCAAGCACCGAGGAGGTTCTGAACAGAGCAGTTGAGGTTACTGCAAACGAAGCGGTTGCGAGAAACAGAATTGCCGGATTGATGAGCGTTCATCCCGAAATTCCGACAATGGATCAATTTACATTTATAACAGCTGATTCCAAGACGGGAAGCGGTTCTGCATGTACCACTTACGTTAAGGCTACACCCGAAATGGCAGATTACATTAAGGGCTTGCTTACAGAGCTGGATTCGGCAGCTTAATTGTTAAAATCGGGTGCAGGAATAATACTTTTTCTTGCACCCTATACGCATATTTTTAGTTAAATGTTCAAAGTTTAGGAGTTGTATTCAGTGGTTTTTACAGGCAAAGAAAGCTCTTATCCGTTCGTGATAGAGGACCTTTTAAGACATACGGCGGAGGTTGGAGGCTCCGACTTGCACTTGGTAGCGGGAATTGAGCCGTGCGTCAGAATAAACGGAGACCTTAAGCGTCAGACCGATTTTCCGAAGCTTGCACCGGAGGATATTGAGAAAATGCTTCTCGATATAATGTCGCCGTTGCAGAAAACAAAGCTTGAAGAGGATTGGGAATTGGACCTTGCGGTAGCAGTACCCGGCATTGCTCGTTTCAGAGGAAACGTCATCATCCAAAGAGGTACGCTTGCGGCGGTATTCAGAGCTATTCCGTTTGAAGTTCCTGAGCTTGAAAAACTCGGACTTCCCTCGGATATTAAAAGACTTTGCAATCTTCCGAGAGGACTTGTACTTGTTACAGGACCTACAGGCAGCGGTAAATCGACAACTCTTGCCGCTATGATTAAGTACATAAATGAAAGATATGAAACAAACATAGTTACGGTTGAGGACCCTATCGAGTTTTTGCATACTCATATAAAATCAACTGTACGTCAGAGAGAGATAGGAAACGACACACACAGCTTTGCCAATGCGCTTAAAACTGTTTTGAGACACGACCCCGATACAATTATGATCGGCGAGATGCGTGACCCTGAGAGTATTTCGATTGCGGTTACTGCGGCTGAAACGGGACATCTTGTTTTGTCGACTCTCCATACGCAGACCGCACCTATGACGATTTCCCGTATTATCGACTCCTTCCCCGAGGGACAAAAGGGACAGATAAGACAGCAGCTTGCAAACTCCTTGAAAGCTGTTATTTCGCAGCAGCTTATTCCCACCATCAACGGCAAGGGAAGATGCGTTGCGGTTGAGTATATGGTCGATACGCCCTCTGTTAAAAACCTTATCCGTGAGGAAAAGGAGCATCAGCTCTATGCGGCTATGCAGACAGGACAGATGCAGGGAATGCAGACTATGGACCAAGCTCTTTTAAGACTTTATAAAGAGCAGAAAATTTCAAAGGAATCCGTAATTGAATTTTGCGTTGATGAAAAAGAGGTTAGACGACTTCTTATGACATCGGGTTACTAATATAAAAGGGGGCAAATGCTTTGGCATCCTTTACTTACGACGGTATGAACCGCCAGGGACAGAACGTCCACGGCGAGGTTGTTGCGGATAATTCCTCCGCAGCTATGGATAAGCTCCGTGAAGCCGGAATTATCGTTACCGACATCAAGGAAAAAGTTATCAGTGAGAAAAAAAAGTCGGGCGGTAAAAAGGTTTCTATACAGGACGTCGCTGTTTTCGCAAGACAGATGGCGGCTATGATTTCGGCAGGTGTTCCTGTTACAAGAGCGTTGGCGACGCTTGCAAAGCAGACAACCAACCCGACTCTTGCGGCTGCTATTGTAGATATTTCGGAAAATGTTGAAAGCGGTATGCCTCTTTCGGATGCGTTTGCAATGTATCCGAAAATTTTCGACGACCTTTTCGTTGCAATGATTGCCACGGGCGAGGTCGGCGGTATTCTTGAGCAATCGCTTATCAGCCTTGCAAACCAGCTGCAGAAAAACAAGGCGTTGAAGGATAACATCAAATCGGCGGTATCATATCCTAAGAATATCGGTATTTTTGCTATCATACTTCTTATTGCGATGCTTGCGTTCATGGTTCCGATTTTCCAGAAGATGATTCCTGAGAAAACAGAGCTGAACGGACTTACACAATTCATATTCAATGCGTCAACCAGCTTGAGAACACAATGGTATTTGTGGATTTTGGTTGCGGCTATTTTAATTGTCGCATTAAGATTTATAATAAAGAGTAAGTTTGCCCACAACTTTTGGGAAAAGAACAAGCTACATATGCCGCTGATCGGCGACTTTATTACAAAGATGGTTGTAGCTCGTTTTTGCCGAACTCTTGCAACGCTTCTTGCAGGCGGTGTTACCGCTGTTGAGGCATTACAGAGTGCAGGTCCCACATCTGGCAGTGATTTAATAAAGGATGCGGTTGACAACGCTATTTCCGACATTGAAGAGGGTAAATCTATTTCGGACTCTCTTGATAAGAGTGGATTGTTTCCTCCTATGGTTACAGGTATGATCGCAATCGGCGAGGAAGCAGGTACGTTGCCTGAGCTTCTTGACAAGGTTGCCGAATTCTACGAGGAGGATGTTGAAACGACATCAAGAAACCTCGGTTCGATTATCGAGCCTATCGCTCTTATCGGTATAGGCGGACTTGTCGGCGCAATGCTTATTTCGTTGTACTTGCCTATATTCACGGCGTCTACTTCTATCGGCTCATAAACAGGGGGAGAAATTTATGGCTAAAGTTAAAAGTGTAATCGGCCTTGAGGTCGATTCGAGAGAAATAAGGGCGGTTGAAATTACCCGTTCAAGCGGTTCATATTCAATTTTAGCGTGCGGAAAGGCACCGTTGCCCGAGGGAACGATTGAAGAGGGATTTATCAGAGATCCCGATCGCTTTAACGTTGCATTGACAGAGCTGCTCCAAAGCGGCGGCTTCAAAAGCCCCGACGTTGTTGTCGGTATCAACAATGAAAACGTTATTATGAGATATGCGACCTTCCCCAAGGTTGATGACGATAAGCTTCGCAATATGGTTCTCTTGCAGGCTCAAGAGTTCATTCCCATCCCGATACAGGAAATGGAAATTGACTATGTTGTTGCAGGCGACGGCGTAAATGATGAGGATCAGCCCATAACACACGTAATGCTTGTTGCGGCAAGAAGAAATATGATTGAGCAGTACATAAATATTCTTTCAGCTTCAAAGCTTCAGGTTACGGACGTTGATTCCTCGGTGCTTTCGCAGATAAGAGGTCTTAAAGCAGGTCTTGTCGGCGACGAAAAGTTTGCACTTTTGAATATGACCGACGACCTTCTTAACTTTATAGTTATCAAGGGCGACGAAATTTCAATGGTACGTTCTATAACAACTCCGGACAGAGTTGCCGACAGCGTGAACAATATTTACAAGCTTGAGCCGAACGAGGAGACTCTCGCATTTGACATTGAGGAAATCGGCGCAATGCTGGCATCCGAAACAGCTTCATCCGTAAGCTATTATGCAATGCAGAACGGCGACAGCCCGATTGAAAAGATTTTCTTCACAACGACAGCTGATCAAAGTGCTCGCTTGTGCGATATAATCAAGGATACTGTTATGGAAATGCCCGTAATTGTTCCTGATTTTTATTCAAATTATAATTTCGGACTTGACCGAAACGTATTAAACGAATTCGCAGGCTGTATCGGTCTTGGAATTCAGGCATTGGAGGTTTAAGCAGTGTTCAAAGTTAGTTTGTTACCGGACAGTTACAGACGCAGGCTTGAAAGCAGAAAGAAAATTGACTTGATTTCAAAAATTGCGCTTGTAATTCTTGTTTGCCTCTTTATTGTCTACGGAGGCGTTGCGGTTAAGGGTCAAATCCTTAAATCGAAGCTCAAAACAATTCAGCGTAAAAACAGTGCTATTGAGAGCGAATTCCCTGCACTTCAAGAATACCAAAACATATACAATGAGTTGGGCGAGGTCAGAAAAATGATTGAAAGCATCACTCCGCAGGACCCCGATGCTGTTGAATTTTTCACAATGATTTCAAATCAAACACCTGACTATGTTCAGATTACACAGGTAAACCTTGAAAACTGGTTTAAGGAGGGTATTTGTACCCTTACCTGCACAGTTCAGGACAACCAAGACTACAAGGATTATGTCGATTTGTTCAAAACCGAGGAAATGCAAAAAATCGTTAAGACGGTTGAGACAACAAGCTACACAAGAACCTCGGGAGAGGACGGAAAAAGTGTTACCTTTACTCTTGTCCTAAGCATGTCAAACGGCGTCAACGTTACTGCCGGTGCTCCCGTCTATGAGACGGTTACCGACAAAAAGGGCGAGGCTGTAACAAATTCAAGCGGCGAGGTTCAGACAACACAAGTTACGACTACCGCAGCGGCAACGACGACCGAAACTACTACGGGGGAGGCTAAATAGTTATGGCTTTAAGCGATGTTATTAAAAAGAAGCAGGCTACCGGCGACGGCTCGGAAAAGGAAAAAGCCGCTAAGAAAAATCTCCTCGACGACGTCAGAGTGGTAATTGCCGTATTGATTGTCGCTTGCATAGGCCTTATCGTTCTTACCGTTTTCGGTGCGAAGGGTATCGACGAGACGGAAGCGAATATTGAAAAGGCAAAGACTCAATATAAGCAAAATCAGCTTGCTATCGCAAACCTCAAGGCTTTGCAGGCGCGCAGCGGCGAATATAAGGAGCAGATAGCTCAATACGATATAATGATTTCAAAGGATCCGCTTGATCAAATGCAGATTATGATTGATCTTGAAAAGGATGTTGAGGCACATAATTGCAGCCTTACAGAGCTTACCTTCGGCGAGCCTGAGAAAAACGAGCAGAACGTCAATCAAATAGCTGTTAATCTTACAATTACCGGCTCATACAGGGATATTATAACCTTCTGCCATGACACGGTAAGCGATAAGCAGATAAAGCGTATAGATACTATCAATATTACAGGTACAGAAGAGCAGAGAACGGCGCAGATCGTACTTGTAGAATTTTCAAGATAAGCAATATAATTCAATGGGCAGATTTTCGATTGGAGAGAGATTAAATAATGGCGAATAACAATCTGATAATCCCCGGAAGCATGGGCTCAAGGCTTGTTGCAGCCGGAATTATCACAGAGGAACAGCTTGCCGAGGCATTGGAAATACAAAAAACGAGCAAGGAGCTTATCGGCACAATCCTTACGCAGTTAGGCTACTGCACAGAGGACGATATAGCAAAAACACTTGCCAAAAAGACAGGCTACAAATATGTTTCAATCAATGAGATAGGCGTCAATGTTTCAGCGGCTAACCTTATTACACCCGAAATGGCGTTGAGAAACCACATTCTTCCGCTTTATCAGGATGAAAAGACCTTGTATGTCGCAATGAAAAATCCGAACGATATCATTACGATAGACAACCTCCATCTTATGACGGGACTTGAGATTTGCCCCCTTGTCGCTCCCGATATGGAGCTTACCGCTGCAATCGAAAACTTTGCAAATATGAACTCGTCGCTTGACAATTACGACGAGGACGAAGCAAGCGACGACCAAAATGTATCAGAGGAATTTTCCATTGATGATAAGCCGGCGGTTTTGCTTGTAAACCAGATTATAAACAACGCCATTAAGGCAGGCGCATCCGATATTCACGTCGAAGCACTTGAAAAGCATATGAGAGTCCGTTTCAGAATCGACGGCGTTTTGCAGGAGGTAATGCAGAACCAAATCAAGCTTTTCCCCTCGGTCGTTTCACGTGTTAAGGTACTCGGCGGTATGGATATTGCCGAAAAGCGTATTCCGCAGGACGGTCGTGCTACCGTCAGATTTGAGGACAGAACACTCGATATTCGTATCGCAACAATGCCCACCGTTTACGGCGAGAAGATTGTTATGCGACTTCTTGAAAGATCGCAGGGCGTTGTAAAGCTTCACGATTTGCACTTCTCTGAGAGACAGTTTGACAGATTTGAAAAAGCAATTCATATGCCCTACGGCTTCCTGCTTGTTACGGGCCCCACAGGTAGCGGTAAATCTACAACTCTTTACGCTACCCTTGCCGAAATAAGCTCGGATGATAAAAATACAATTACACTTGAGGACCCGGTTGAGCGCCGTATGGCAGGTATCAATCAGGTTCAGATGAATAACAGAGCAGGTATGACCTTTGCGGCGGCTTTGCGTTCGGTATTGCGTTCCGACCCCGATATTGTCATGGTCGGTGAGATTCGTGACGGCGAGACTGCAAAGATTGCCGTCGAAGCGGCTCTTACGGGACATATGGTTCTTTCGACCCTGCATACAAACGACGCACCCGGAGCCGTAACCCGTCTTAACGAGATGGGCGTTGAACCGTTCCTTGTTACATCCTCACTTGTCGGCGTGTTGGCTCAGCGTCTTGTCAGACGTCTTTGCCCCAAGTGTAAGGAGGCATATCATATAAAGAGGGATGATCTTCTCAAGATATTCCCCGACCTTCCGCTTGACGAGTATCCCGACGAGGAGTTTACACTCTACAAGCCTAAGGGCTGTATCACTTGCAACAATACAGGCTATAAGGGACGAGAGGCTGTATTTGAATTCCTTACCGTTACCGAGGAAATGAAGGAGCTTATCCTTGACCGTGCAAACGCTGCGGCTATTAAAGAGCTTGCCGTTAAGCAGGGCATGCACACGCTGAAGGATGAGGGTATTTACAAGGTAATGCACGGAAAAACATCGATAGAGGAAATTTTGAGAGTTATAGTTTAATTTATACGGAAAGGTGATTCGTATGAAAAAAAGGCTTAAACAAAACGGCGGTTTTGCATTGACAGCGGTCATTGCGTTGCTGTTTATACTTTCGCTTATGGGCACGGCAATGTATGCGTATACAATGACCAGCCTTAGAACTGTGCGCTTTTTGTCCGACAGAAAGAAAGCGGAGTATCTTGCTCAAGCAGGAGCAGAGGCCTCGGCATACGCATATCAGCTTGCCGTCAACAACAGAGGCTCCGACTCTGATGTCAATGAGTTTATCGTTGAAACAAGTGAAGACGGCGACAAGATTGAAACTAACAAGATATACCTTATTTGGAACAGGGCAGCATCTCCGGCAGCATATCAGTATGTTACCGAGGCAGGGCTGGCTGCTTGTACGGATAAGGAAATAATCGGATATTATCAGGTCGAAATAACGAATATCGTCGAAACCAAAAAGGGTAAATTCCTGAAAACAGAGACAAAGCCTGACGGCTCGGGCATTATAGCCGAGGAAGAGGTCGAAATGATCGATAAACAGAGGCGTTTTGTCAGCAAGGGCTATGCGGTTAAGGGGAACGATATAAATGACGTTGTTCCTGCGACCGTGACGGCGAGAATTTCAGAGCCTGTTCAGGGACTGGGCACGTTTTACGATAACGACGGTGCCAATGCGGGAATTATCGACCCGATTTCAAATGACGAATTTACTAAGCTCGGCACGGTAAGGCTTCCGTCAAACCTTTCGCTTAAAACAAAGCATTTCGGCACCTTTACAATCAACATAGGCGAACGAAGCACACCTGCAAAGCTCGGTTATTCCTCGGGCAACCTTATTTTGAATGCGCCTACAACAGGAACAATCAAAATGAAACAAAATCAAGATAATATTGTTTCGTTTGTCGGAATGAGAGACCTGTTTGTAAACACGAATATTGACGTTACACCCACTAAAAAGAACTACAATATTATGTTCCTGAAGGGCAACAACATTGTAATAAACGGCGATATAGAAATTTTTGCATACGGATTTTACAGAAATACACTTACCAAGTTAGGCGCGAATTTAGGAATGATAGGCGACGCCATAAGGGGAAAGTACAGGTTCAGCACGGTTGTTTTGGGAACTCCGAACTCTGAAACTGCGGCAATTACCGACCCGATAAACAATAGTGTTTACAGCTTAGGCCGCTGCGGCAAGGTCTTTTTCGGCGGCGACGTATATGTAAATATAGAAATGCCGAACGTCGGTGTTTACAGATACAAGGCTTTTTCTGCCGGTGATGTTTATTACTTTGACGACAATGCACCGCAGAATACAGGCAGCGAAAACGAATACGGCATTGACTTGCTCAAGTATTTCCTTGACTATTCGATTGCAACCAATAAATATTCAAAGAACGTCCTTAACAGATTTGCGGATTTGATTGAGATTTATTATCAGACTGCCGACGGAGATACACCTACTCAGTATGTTACCGGCGACGGCGCCGGCAATATTACCAAAAACCTGATGAGAAAAATCGACGTTAACAATAACGCAAGGGACACATACAGCTCGATTATTCCGCCCGACCCCACAGATTCATCATCTCTTATGTGGGAATGAGACTTTTTGAAAATAAGTTAGGAGGAGCATTATGAAAAGTATTTTTAAGAGCATTAAAAGTACGGTAAAACAAAAACAAGGTATGACGCTTGTGGAAACACTTGTTGCCATGGCTTTGATTATGCTGATAATTTTTACCTTTACACCGCTTTTCCTCAACAACTTCAAAAACATCCGCACGGCGGGCGAGGTTACAAAATCCTCATACGAAAAAGCAAGCTTGTTGGAGAGGCTTATTGCAAATAAGGGCGAGAACGCACCCGGCTATGAAATCTCCGTAAGCGATGTTCCGCTTACAATGACAAAGCAAGGGGATACCGATAAGTCAGTAAGCTTCGGCTCGGACAGCTCTGCGGGTCAGGTTCACGGTACGATCATCGCAAGTAACCCCAACACGCCGAATTCATATTCGACCTTCTATGTCAGCGATAATACAAGCCGTATGCTCTGCTTCCCGAACAATCTTACCGACGATTTTTTGACGACGAAAATTACGCTTGTTCCCAAGGGATTTGCGTTTAACCCGACAGCTGAAAACAAGAATGCAGATCAGGCAGGCTGGCACTTTAAGGTCAGCTATACCGATGAAAACGGCAAAAAGAAAGCGGTTGAGAAACAATATTACGATATAGTTTTCAAAAAAGACGGAGCGACTAATGTTGCGGTGTTCACGCTCAAGGGCGGTAACAACGTCATTTGCTTCGAACATTCTCCGTTGGTAATTGAATACGGACAGGGCGTAGGCGACCTTCAGTACAGTACTAAAATTGAGATCGGCGCACCCGAAATTATACTTGTCGGCGAAAAGGCTTCCGACGGCAAATACTATTACTATGCGACAAGCGGCGTTGATGAGTACGGACGTATGGACCTCATCGCAAAGGAAATGACGGGTTCTCCGCTTAAATCGGCAATGAACGACGTTGAGTGGGTCGGTGTCGGCAGCGGCGACGACGGCAACGGCGGAGACAATAAGTACGGCTACTATGTTATGGGCGGCGACGCAGGACAGGTACGCCGTTTCTGGAGAAACGAAAAAACGGGCAACTACTATTGGGGCGGCGATTACCTTAACAATTACGACAGTTACCTTAACGAGACAGATGACAGTACGGTTGCAAGCCATGAAACTTTCACAAGAGAAAATACAACTCAGGCGATGTATAAAACAATATATAGAGGTAACGCAGACTCGCCTTACAGTCATGACGCTTCTAAACACAACCAACTTTTCTTTTATGACGGCGGTGTTCTCGGTATCGGATATGGATACCAGGCTGCTACATACAACAATTTTACTGCCAACGTTACGGGAACTGAAGATTATTACCTGACTGCATCAGGCGTTTTCAAGCTAAGAGACAGAAAAGGTTTGTGGGAGCATTACGGCGTATACGCCGATATGAAGCCAAGTGAGTACGAAGCAATTATCGGTTGGCTTTCTCCAAAAGATGCAGGCGGTAAAGCTCTTAATATTGACGGATATAAAAAGGCGACGAATTACGAATATGCGGACGATAATTCATTGATAACCATAACTTCGGTCGGTGCGGTAAAAATCGATACCGATAATCCGAATTATTATGAAATCAAAGCTGATAGCGTGCAAACAAAAAATGTTTATCCTAAAAATTCTTACACATTATATTGCGGATATATTCCTTCTGTTACTGATGTTTACGGTTGGAAAACCAAAGCCGCCGGCGGTTGGTCAAGATATGTCCATGTAGGAACTTTGGGCGCAGCTTACAGCGCAAGGGATAATTTATGGTATCCGACAGGCTTGTTCGGAGATATAAAAACAGTGTCAACAAGGCTTTCGAACAATGTGTTCTCTTCTATGGGATACAGGGATTTGCTTAACTATTGCGACAAGTACTGTCCGGACAAAAAGATTAAGTATCCCGAGCCGGGGTATAATCAGTCGATTGTATATAAGCCCGGTAAAACGGTTAACGGTATGTATGTTGCCGGTCAGCTTCTTGTAGGCTACGGACAGGATTATTACCTTACAGCAGGAAGAGAAATCGACATAACGGTAGGTTACTTGTCGGAGCCGTATGCGATAGGCGTTGAGAATCCGACGACTGTTGTTATTGACAATAGTTTAAAATCCGGCGATTTTTTCAAAGACCCGAACGGCCGTGGTATATACAACCATGCATTTTGCAGCTCTGGACTTAGAAATAATGTCACAATGCTTGATATGGACAGCTTCCATGATGATATTACAGGAAATAATATTTCCGTAGCGGTAGGCTATTCGTTGAGCTATTTATTCTCGAATAACTATTGGGTTACTACGCTCACTCATGCATATAATACGGGACTTGTTTTTATAAGAGCTTCCGGAGACGGATCTGATAAAGATGAGGTTGGCTCAATGAAATCCGGTAAAGGCTGGTCACTTAAAAAGGAAACAAACGTATTCCATCAGTTCTACGGAACAGACCAATATCAAGACGGCAAATATACGAAAACGGCACTTGGTTGGGACACAAATTATCACAAAGCATATTTCAACCTTTCATATAACTCAGATAAGGTTCCCCAGCCGGGATATTCGCCGTCGTTAGAAGAAAAAACATCAACCTTTGGTACAAACTGTCATCCGATGGCAGACGCCGAGTGTACAACTGTCCGTTGGGGACTTACGTGGGACACCAAACCGCAGTTTATGTGGGGTACAAACAACGGTTCGCTGTTCAGTTGGAACTATGATTATGAAAAACCGACAAATTCAAAGATAACTTCGGTTACAAAGGAATTTGAAAGCTATATGTGGGCTGACAGAATCGGTGTTACAACAGTTTGGTTTGATGTAACAGGCTTGACCTTAAAAAAGCTTAGGGACTACAACAAATGTGAAGAGTTTTATGACTATACAAGCGTAAAAAACGGAAACTCGGAAACATACGGTTTTGTATCGGTACTTAAAGGAATAACCGACGTTGAATATGCGGACGATTATTGGGTAGCGGTAGGCACGCAGAGCGGAAAATCACCTGAACAGTATTGTGCTTCGCAGTATTGCTATTCGGGCAACGGCAGGGCAGCCTCGTACATCAACGTCAAATACTGCTACGACGAGGAAAATCATCTCTACGCTTGGAAAGCGATTAAGATTGCCGATGAAACCAACATAAACTTCATTTCGATTACTTATTCGCAAGGTATGTGGTATCTCACGGGCTACAAGGACGAAAACGGCAACGGAAAAAACGACGCCGACGAAAAGGCGTATATTTACTACACTAAGGACCCGTCGGATGCAGGCGCATGGAAGCGTGTAAAAACGCAGGGTGCTGACGGCAGATATACGGATGACACCACGGCGGTATTTTTCGACGCAAGCGGCAACAAGAGAGGAATTACCCTTACGGGCGTAAACGCAATGGCATCTCAGGGATAAAACGGAGAAAGGGCGGCAAGGCTATGTTTAAGTTGATAAACAAAACAAAACATGACAGGCGAGGCTTTACCCTCGCAGAGCTTATTGTGGCTATCGCAGTTATGGGGCTTGTTATGGGCTTGGTCGCTCAGCTCTTCGGCACGATATACAAGCGTTACGATATGGTTGAAAAGCAGTTTAGACTTCAAACGCAGATTGAGTACATTGTCGCACAGTTCCAAAAAAATATTTATGACACTTCGCTTTCGACTGCGACAAAGGTTGACATTTTCTATGAAGCCCCTGTTACGGTTGAGGGAAACAAGAAACTGTCTTCTTGCCCCGAGCTTGGTGCGTTTACCGAAAATGCCGACGGCTCGCTTACATTCCAAAACGTAACAAATCAATACTCCTATTATTTCACGTACAAAGACTACATATATTCTCTTACACCCAACCATATTTTGAATGCCGACGGCACGGTTAGGGTCGAATCGAATAATGTTGCACGGAAATTTTATACTGAAATCGAGAATGACCCGTTGAAGTTGAATATCAATTTCAGCGTGGGCGTTGACGCATTCCAATGGGACACAACCGAAAACAAGGAAATGGAAAACCCGACGGACGCTTCGGGCAATGCGCTCAAGCATAAATATCTTGAGAATGCCATTACGGTTAGCGTTACGAGCAACCGTGAATATTTACCTGCTAAATATGACTTGAACACATCAATTTCTTTTGACAATATGAGAACTAACGGTCAGATTGTCAACTGCAACAATTCAATGGGCTATTATTTTACGAATGAATACAACGCAGGTTGGGACTCGGGAACGGACACCGAGGGCTACCCGTCAAATAGGCAGGAATCGGGCAAAGCATATCCGAATTCTAAACGCGCGGGCAACGTTATAAGATTTATTTCCTATAATGATTCGCTCGGCGGTGTGTTTGATGCCGATACGGGAGACACCGAGACAGCATTTACCTGCGGTACAAGATGGCTTATGGCAGGTACGGATATGGAAGGCGGAGTTGTCAAAACACTTCGTGATTTCAGGGACAACACGCTTAAAGGCACATATCTCGGCGACATAATCATTGACAAGTATTATAACGAGTGGTCGCCTGCAATAATCAAAATCGGCTCAAGGAATGAGACGTTGAAGAATATCGGCAGGGCGATTGCGACCGATACGGCTATATTTATTGCAATGGCAAGTGGAAATTAAGCAATATTTTACAAATTTAACGCAAATTGCCAAAAATATTGTAAAAATTTTATAAAAAACACTTTACAAACTGTTTTTTTTAGTTTATAATACAGATAAAGGTTACGGAAATTTCCCGTTGACTTTTTCGATTCGGTATTTTGGGCAACTCACCCATTATATAATTATTCTAAAATAAAAAGGGAGAAATTTATCATGAGAAAACTTATGAGTAAAAAAGGTTTCACACTCGTTGAATTGATGATCGTTATTGTTATCATGGGTATCCTTGTTGCAGTAGCTATCCCGGTTTACAGTGCTGTTACCAAGAACGCAGAAAAGAAAACATGCATCTCTAATATGAGAGATATTAAGTCAACAGCTGCTACATATCAGATGCAGGGCAACAACGGCGATCCGGTTAAATTTCCGACTAAGACGAACATTAGTTCTGAAGCTAACTTCATAAAACTGTTTGAAGGCGGAAAGCTTCCGAAATGTCCCACAGGTGCCGACTATACAGTTGAAGCAGAAGATCTTAATGACGGTTGCAAAATAACTGTTACTTGTAGTGCAGATGCAGGTCTTGGTCATGTATTGCCCACAGCGTAATTTGAACCGTAATTTTTACAACTAAAAGAACAGGGAATTTTCCCTGTTCTTTTTTTATGCAACCGAAAATAAAAACACTTGACGCATTTGTATAAGTCTGTTGTAAAAGACGAAGATTTAGTGTATAATTATGGTAATTAAAGCAGAAGCTTCGGCAAAGGGGTTTTTAATGTGGATAAAGCAAAAAAGAACGATAAACTGCTCATTTTAATTTCGGCACTCGGTGCGGCGGCACTGTTTTTGTTGTTCTGCGCCTTTTCAAAGATTGCACCGTTCGGTGACACTTCGGTTATTCGCAACGACGGTTTGAAACAGTATGCACCGTTCCTTGCGGAATATATCGAAAGGCTTAAAAGCGGCGGCTCTCTGTTCTATTCGTGGAACACGGGGCTCGGCTCAAATGAGTTCGCAAGCGTATGCTACTATCTTTTAAGCCCGTTCAATCTGCTTGCACTTCCGTTTAACAGCGCAAGTATCGACAGCGCAATGCTTTTGATAATCACGGTTAAGACGGCTTTCATTGCAGGCTCGTTTTCCTATTTCGTAAAAAAGAAATTCAACGCAAGTTCTGTTTTATGCTTTGCTTTTTCACTCGTCTATACCTTTAGCGGCTTTTACCTTGCTTACTATTACAACACAATGTGGCTTGACGCTTTAATTGCGCTTCCGCTTATCGCCCTCGGCATTGAAAATATTGTCAATGGCAAAAAAGCCACGCTCTATTTCTTTGCACTTGCTTATGCGATAATCGTTAATTTCTACATAGCGTATATGATTTGCATTTTCTGCGTGCTCTACTTCTTCCTGCTCATCTTTTCACAGGACGTCAGCAAAAACAAGGGCGAAAAACAGGACGAGCCGATTTTTCCCGTTATGCTGAAATTCGGCACAGCCTCGCTTTTTGCGGGCTTTGTTTCGGCGGTTGTAATTATCCCCGTGCTCTATGCTCTCGGCTCTACTGCCGCAAAGAGTGATTTTGATACAACGGACTTTTTCTTTAATCTTTTTAATTTCTTGTCCTATCACACTGATTCGGTAACAATAGGCACGGTTGAAAGGACAATCGATACGGCACCGTATCTTATGAGCAGTATGCTCACAATGATACTTTTCCCGTTGTTCTTTACCTCGAAGAAAATCAAGCCGAACGAAAAGGTTGCTACGGCTGTTGTTACCGTGCTTTTCTTCTTCTCAATGCAAATTCCGAAGCTCAATTATTTTTGGCACGGACTCAATGCGCCGGCTTTTCTCCCTTACAGATTTTCATTCCTCTATCTTTTCCTGATAATCACGGTTGCTTTCAAGACCCTTTTGAATATCGACAGCGTTCCGAAATGGGCGTTTGTAATTCCCGTTGCCCTTGTCGGCGTTTCTGTGGGCTACGCTAAGTTTTCGCAGTTCTCCGACCACTTTACAACCTACGGACTTGTTTTGAGTGCGGTGGCGGCTGTTTTGTACCTTGTAATTTTGTTTGTTGGAAAAAACAAAGACGGCTTTAAGCGTGCACTTCCGATTGTACTGTGCGTTTTGATTGTCGCAGAGCTTTGCCTTTCAAACACCGAAACGGTAAAGGGTGTAGAAAATGTTTATGATGAATATTACACGGATTTGGAAGCCGTTGAGCAGGTTAAGGAAATTATAAAATCCGACACAGACGGTTTTTACCGTATGGAATTGAGTTATGACAAAGATACGAGAAATCTTTCGGCACTTTATAACTACAACGGAATTTCAACTTTTTCTTCTCTGACAAATTCGGTTTTTGCACAGGCACAATATTGCTTCGGTTTAAGAGGCAACAGCAAAAACTCATTCAGTTATTCTCCGCAAACACCGATGTATAACGCAATGCACTCGCTTGGCTATGTGTTTGACAACGGGAACAGAATTGACGGCGACAACCCGTATTATGAGAAAATCGGCGAGGTTGACGGCAAGGGCGTATACAAGGTAAAATATGCACTTCCGCTTGCCTATTGCGTTAATTCGGAAATTGAAAACTGCGACCCGTTTATATTCCAACCATATATGTCGCAAACGTCATTGTGGGGAACTGCTACGGGCGAAAAAAATGCATTTATAACGGCTGATTTGACAAGTATAAATTATGACAAATGCCACGCAGTAAGCAAAGAAGAAGTAAACGCTTATTATAAATCTCTGCACCCCGACGAAGAAACGCATGATGGTCACGTTCACGAGGACGGCGAAGAGCATCAGGACGGATATGAACTTCTTTCCGGCTTGCTTGAATCCGTCGGCGGTATTTACTCATATAAGGCTGACGAAAACGGCTTTTCAATCAGCTTTGATTATGAAATAAAGCAGGACGGCGAAGCGTTTGCCGTTGCATACAGCGGTTGCTTCAGAAAGCTTACGGTTACCTCTGATAAAGGCACGAAAGAATTTGACGTAGACGACAAAGAACTTTTGGATATAGGCTATTATCACGCAGGTGACAAGGTAACGCTTAAAACTTGGGCTTCAAAAGATGATATTTCAGCTTTCAAGCCTGAAATGCCGTTGTCCGACTCCGTACAGATGGCCGTTACAACCGTTGACGACGAAGCGTTTATGAACGGCTACAAGCATATTCTTGAAAACGGTACGCTTAAAATCGAAACTTTCAAGGACTCATATATCAAGGGCACGGTCAACGCTTCAAAGGACGGCGTTATGGTCGCTTCAATGCCCTATGACGAGGGTTGGACGGTTACGGTTGACGGCGAGGCGGTCGAGCTTATCAAAAATGAAAGCCATATGATGATGTTCAACATTTCACAGGGCGAGCACACCGTCGAAATGAAATATTTCCCACAGGGACTTAAAGAGGGCATTTTCGTTTCCGTCGCATCGATTTTGGCTCTTGCTCTTGTAATGCTGCTTTCAAAGGTTCGCAAAATGAAAGCCGAGGTTTTGGCTCAAGAGGAAGCGGAAAAAGCAACAGAAACCCCCGAAAAGGATGATTGATTATGGATTACGATACTTTTTTACTTGTGATGAAAATATACTTTTCGGTGTGCGTGTTTATTGTCGGAATATGTATAGGCAGTTTTTTGAACGTGCTGATTTACCGTATTCCGCTCGGTATGGACTTCAAAAAAGGCTCGTCGATTTGCACCACGTGTAAGCATCCGCTTAAATGGTACGATTTGTTTCCGCTTTTCAGTTGGATTTTTCTCGGCGGAAAATGCCGCTACTGCAAGGCGAAAATTTCCCCGATTTATCCGATAGTCGAAAGCGTTACGGGCATTTTGTTCGTGATGTCGTTCGTGTTCGGCTGCGGCTACGATTTCAAACTTCGGCTTTTAGGCTATTTTATGATTTGCGCCGCACTTGTTGTTACATTTTGCATTGACCTAAAGCATATGTTTATCCCCGACTCAATGTGGATTACCATTCTTTTAGGCGGTATCGTCATTTATATCGACTCGATTATCGAAAACGGCTTTGATAAAAATGAGCTTATCGGCAGGATTGTGGGATTTTTCCTTGTCAGCGGTCTGTTTTTGCTCGTTTCGTACATTAAACCCGATTCAATGGGCGGCGGCGATATAAAGCTTATGGCGGCGGCAGGCTTTGCGCTCGGTTGGAAAAATGTCTTGCTTGCGCTGTTGGTTTCAGGCTTTACGGGCACGCTGTATCTGATTTTTTCAAACACTCTCAAAAAAGAGAATATGAAAAAGGAAGTCCCGTTCGGTCCGCACCTCGCAATCGGTATTTTCGTTGCGCTGATGTTCGGAAATCAAATGATAAATTGGTACACGGGTTTGTGGAATTAAATTTTAAGGACTGTAAAATTTACAGTCCTTTTTGTTTGCCTTATCGGGCGTTATATGTTAAAATTATCTGTGAATTGAGGTGAGGCTATGCCGAAAAACACAAATGCCTGTCCGCTTTACAAAAAGTGCGGCGGATGTCAGTTGCAAAATATGCCGTACAGCGAACAGTTGAGCTTTAAGCAGGCGAGGGTCATAAAATTGCTCGGCTCATTTTGTCATGTGGACGAGATTATCGGTATGGGCAAGCCGTATAATTACAGGAACAAGGTGCAGGCGGCGTTTTCGACGGACCGCAGGGGAAATATAATTTCCGGCGTGTATCAGTCGTCAAGCCACAAGGTCGTTGCGGTTGAAAGGTGTATGCTTGAGGACGAGAAAGCCGACGAGATAATCGGGACTGTCCGCAAGCTGCTCAAAAGCTTTAAGCTAAAGGCGTACAACGAGGATACACGGCAGGGATTTTTACGCCATGTGCTTGTAAAACGAGGCTTCAAAAGCGGTCAAATAATGGTCGTGCTTGTAACGGGAACGCCTGAATTTCCTAAAAAGCGTTCGTTCGTAAACGCACTTTTGTCAAGGTATCCCGAAATCACAACGGTCGTTTGGAATTACAATCCGAAAAAGACAAGCCTTGTTCTCGGCGAGCGTGAAGAAATATTGTTCGGTGACGGAAAAATCGAGGAACAGCTCGGAAAATACACCTTTAGAATATCGCCCAAGGCATTTTATCAGATAAACCCCGTGCAGACGGAAATTTTATATAACAAGGCGATTGAATTTGCCGAGCTTACGGGCAAGGAGACGGTTATCGACGCATATTGCGGTACGGGTACGATAGGAATTTTCGCATCCGATAGGGCAAAGCAGGTGATCGGTGTGGAATTGAATTCCGAGGCGGTCAAGGACGCCCGTGAAAACGCAAGGCTCAACAAGGTCGAAAATATAAGATTTTTCAATGCCGATGCAGGCAGGTTTATGGTCGAAGCGGCAAAAGAGGGCGAAACGGCTGACGTGGTAATTATGGATCCGCCGAGAAGCGGCTCGGACAGGGCGTTTTTGTCAAGCGTAGTAACCCTTGCGCCGAAAAGAGTGGTGTATATCTCTTGCAACCCCGAAACGCAGAAAAGAGATCTAATGTTCCTCGTCAAAAACGGCTATAAGGTGCGAAAAATCCAGCCCGTCGATATGTTCCCGCATACGCTGCATGTCGAGACGGTTGTGCAGTTGGTTAGGGTGAAATAAGAAGAGAATATATGACGCAAAAATCGATTGGGGAAATATCTAAAAGCAAGCATACCTCACTTCAAGTGGGAAATAGTTATAAAAAAGGAGAAATTTTATGTTAAAGCATATTGTAATGTGGAAATTTACCGACGGTTGCGGTAACACAAAAGACGAAAACGTTGAAATCGCAAGAAGCGGTCTTGAGGCATTGCCCGAGAGCGTGCCCACACTCAAGAAAATCACATTTATTAAAAATGCGGTTGAGTGCGACAGGAATTTTGATGCGTTGCTTATCGTTGAAACCGAAAACGAAGCGGATTTAGAGGCTTACAAGGTTCATTCCGAGCATCAAAAGGTTGCGAAGTTTATAAAAGAGGTAACCGTCAACAGAGGTGCGGTTGATTTCTACGATTGATTAAAAGGCAATAAAAAAGAACGGCGGGTTTTTGTCATCCTGCCGTTCTTTTTGTATTTGGTTGTTATTCAAAGAATTTCTCAAAGAATGATTTTTCTTCGGGTTCATCTTTTTTGAGAAGCTCTTTTGCGTGCTCGGGATTGGTTTTCAACATCTCGAACAAGGATTCGTCTGCTTCGTCGTCAGCCTTTTTAGTCTGATAAAGGCCTGCGCCTATCCAGCCTGCGATACAAATTGCGAGAACAAGGATAGCAGGAAGCGGAAGCGGATTACGTCTTGCAACGTCTGCCGCAAATGACGGAAGTGCGCTTGCAAATGCGAGAGCAGCCGAGAGTGTGGCAGCCTTAAATATTTTGATAGCTTTTTTCATCTTAAATCCCCCAGGTTTATTTTAATATGTTAAGCGTTAAGCTTGAGTGCGTATTTCTTCCAATTCATTTGCGATATATTCGTCCATTGTGGGCTGTGAGCTCAACTGCTTTTTGAAGCTCTTGCTTGCGGCCACGCTTATTACGACATTCGCAAGGAAAAGTGCAGCTCCTATCGCGTAGCCCCACCAAATGACATTGCCCGAGAAAACATCAATGTTGTTTGACATAGCGTTTGTGACCGATATTGAAAGGAGCACAGCCGAAACAATCCAGCCTGCCGTTGCGACAACGTTGAGGAATATATTAAATCCTGCCTTGAGTGATACCGCTGCGATAAGCACAACCAAGAAATTGAGAACGCCTGCTAAGACTGCAACAAATGCGAAAACGATTGCGAGCATTAAGAACTTAAAGGTTGAGCCGAGAGCTGTTGCGCTCATAAGCTGAAAGCCGCCCATAAAATCGAGCTTTGTTATGTAATTCAAAATGAGCGTCAGGAATGAAACCGTCGAGGTATCCTCGTAGAACGGGAGCGAAAGCGATACCTTCATAAGCGGCACTACAAGACCTACCAACGGAAGAAGCGTTGCTACAAGTCTGATTATCCTGAACGGACTTCCGACTGTTGCGCTTTTGAAATTGTTGAGCCTGTAATGGAGCTTTGCGAAGGAGGTTTCAGCCTTGTCGGCGTCCTCCTCAAGTCTTGCCTCCCAATTATAGTTAGGGATGTTTGTGCCGCAGCTCTTACACTCGGCACGGAATTCATACCATTTGAGCTTTTTGCCGCAATTAGGACATTTTGCCATATAAAATCCACCTTTGAAAAATTTATTTTTTCTTAAATCTTATTACATTCCATGAAAACGGCTTTATGTGAATATCACAAACTCTGCCGTCGGTTGTGGGCACGGGAGCGAGCGAGGGCTTAACCGGTGCCGAAACAAAATTATTTCCGTCAAGAGCGCCGAAGCCTGCCATTTCAATATGCTCAACAGCCTCAAAGCCGTCAAGGTCAAGCATATTTACAGACAAGGTGTAATCCTCACTCTTGCATCTGTTGACCGCAAAGACGGTAAGCTCCGTTTCGTCGTCGTTTACGGTTGCGATACAATCCATATCGGGCACGTCCGTAAACTCTTTGGAGTCATGTTTATCGCAGGTTACATTTGAAAGAAGCACGGAGCCTCTTGCGTAATTCGAAAGGTGCATAAAGGGGTAGAAGATTGTCTGCTCGAAAATGCCGCCGTTATTTTCCGTCATAATCGGAGCGATAACGTTTACAAGCTGTGCAAGGCAGGCAATTTTAACTCTGTCTGCGTGCTTTAAGAGAGTCATAAGCATAAGAGCGACAAGAAGTGCGTCCTCAAAATTGTAGTAGTCCTCAAGCTGATGCGGTGCAACCGACCATCTTTCAACATAGTCGCCATTTGAATGATACCAAACGTTCCATTCGTCAAATGAGAGGTTGACCTGCTTTTTAGAGTGCTTTTTGCCCTTTACGGTGTCGCAAATGCAAATGACCGTTTTTATAAATTCGTCCATTGCCATACTTTTGGCAAGGAAGCTGTCGGTGTCGCCCGTCTTATTGTCGTAGTATTGATGAAGCGAAACGTAGTCAACCTTGTCATATGCAAGGTCAAGGGTTTGAAGCTCCCAATCGCCAAAGGTTTTCATATTGAGGTTTGAGCTGCCGCTTAAAACAAGCTCAATATCGGGGTCAACCCATTTCATAACCTTTGCGGACTCCGAGGCAATTCTGCCGTATTCGTATGCGGTTTTATGACCTATCTGCCAATCTCCGTCCATCTCGTTTCCGAGACACCAAAGCTTTATGTTGTGCGGCTCTTTAACGCCGTGTTTGATTCTTAAATCACTGTAATACGAACCGCTTTTATGGTTGCAGTATTCGACAAGATTTCTTGCTTCTTCGGGGCCTCTCAAGCCGAGATTTACAGCCATCATACAGGATGTGTCGGCTTTCTTACACCATTTCATAAATTCGTTGGTGCCAAAGCTGTTCGGCTCTGTAACTCCCCAAGCAAGCTCAAGACGTTTCGGTCTTTCCTCGATAGGTCCAACGCCGTCCTCCCAATTATATCCCGAAACAAAATTACCGCCGGGATAACGAACAATCGGAACATTGAGTTTGCGAACCTCGTCGATAACATCTTTTCTGAAACCGTCTTCGTCAGCGGTTGCGTGCGTGGGTTCGTAAATTCCGCCGTAAACTGCTCTGCCGAGATGCTCAATAAACGAGCCGTAAATTCTCGGGTCGATTTTTCCTACCTTGAATTCGTTTACTACGGACAATTTTGCTTTCTTCATAGTGAGCCACCTTTATTATTTTAGCATATTAAAATGCTGTTTTCAATATTTTTTACTTGCTCTTTGCCGTCGGAGCTTCGGTTGTGGTTTCTGCCTTATTGTAAATGAAATCGTGAAGAATGTCACGGTTTTTCTCAAGATTTATTACCAAAACATCCTCGCCGTTTTTCCTTTCGCTCTTGTATGTTTTGTTTGCGGGGATTTGCTGCTGAGCGATCGTGTAGGACATATATTTCGGAGCGTTCATACCAAGCGCCATAAGCTCGTCCGAGGTAAGATTTGTTTTAATCATAGGCATAATATCGTCGAGCATACCGATAACCTCGGCGGGATTTGCCACCGCTTTTTCGAAAATTGCGGTTATAACCTTTCTCTGCCTTTGAGTTCTCATAAGATCGCTGTCAAGGTAACGAATTCTTGAATACCAAAGAGCCTGCGCACCCGTAAGATGAACGGCATCTCCGCTTTTAATTTCCTCGGGGAACGCACTTGCCTCAACGCTTGTCATATGATCCTTGCTGTTGATATACTTGGCTTCCTTTTCCGTGATTGCCACGTCAATTCCGCCGAGCGAGTCGATAATCGTTGTAAACATATCGAAGTTTACAAACATATAGTTGTCGATTTTGATTTTATAGTTGTATTCGAGAGTGTCGATAAGCAGCTGTGTTCCGCCTCTACTCTGTGCCGCATTGAGCTTTCTCCACTTGTAGCCGGGGATGTCAATGTAGGTGTCACGAAGGAAGGAGGTGAGCTTTATCTGATTGTTCCTTGTGTCAATCGAAACAAGCATCATAGTATCCGAACGAGTCTTTTCGGCGTCCTCGCCCTCTCTTGCGTCAACTCCGATAAGAAGAATGTTGCGTACTGCGTCGTCATGCTTTAATTCGGAGGCTGAAATGTACTTGTTTTCCTCAAGCGGAGAATAATCAATCTTTTTGGTGAGCGATTTTGCGTAGCCGAGACCTGCGCCTGCCGCACCGCCGACAGCAATAAGCAAAACAAGAAGGATTATAAGAGCGACTTTCCAGCCTGCCATTTTTTTCTTTTTGCCGTCACGGGTTTTCTTCTCACGGGGTTGCTTGCCCGAAGAAATATCCCCGTCGATTACGTCGTCGGATATTCTCTGCTGCGAAACACGCCTTGCCTTTTCCTGCGATGCCTTTGAGTAGTTATAGCTGTAAGGCTTTTTCTCCACAGGTGCGGTGGGCATTTTCGGTGCGGATTGCTCATCGACGAAATACTCGTCTGTGAAATCCCTGTGATGCCCGTTGTCTGCGTTATCGTCTCCGCTGAATATATCTTCGAATTCATCTTCAAAGGAATTGCTTTTTATCTCGCTTTTTTCGTCCTCCGAGGAGCTCATAACATCATCGAAAGCGTCGTCGTTAAACTTAAAGTCCTTAGGATTCATTTTTATATCTCCCGTTAATAAATTTAATAATTCTTCAATTTACTATTCTAACTTATTTGACCGTTTTTCACAATATATTTTTGTAAAAAAGTTGCAAATTTTTATAAAACATATTATATAAAGAAAAATATCTTGAATCGGCACTAAAAACCATGTATAATTATGGTTAGATTTTTCTAAGGAGCATTGTATGCTGGGTAAATATGTCAGAGTAAGGGTCGAAAGACCCATGGGCTGGCACGATATTGAAACCGGCACTGTTTACAGGCTCAATTACGGAAGCGTGGAAAGCGGGCTTGACCCGAGGTCGCCTGTCAAGGGCGCATATATTATGGGGGTAACGCATCCCGTTCGTAATTTTGAAGGCAGAGTTGTTGCCGTAATTAAATTGCCTGACAGACAGGGTATTTATATTGTCGTGTCGCCAAAGAGTAAAAAATATATCGTCAACGATATTAAACGTGCCGTCTCGTTTATGTATAAAGACGGCGAGTACACAATAGACTGCTTATATGAGCGTTCCTGCGGAGCAGTTGTTTTCAGATTTATAAACGGAGAACGCAGATTTCTGCTTATTAAGAACAAGCGGAGCTGCCATTGGGGCTTCCCGAAGGGTCACGTCGAAAAAGATGAGACCGACGAGGAGACCGCCAAGCGTGAGGTGCTGGAGGAAACGGGAATTCACATTAAAATATTCCCCGGCTTTAAGCATAAATCCGAGTACACGATAAGAGGCAGGATTGAAAAATCCGTGCTTATCTTCCTTGCGACGACCGATGACACTCAAACAATCATTCAGCCCGAGGAGATCGAGGACTATATTTGGCTCGGGTACGATAATGCCATTTCGACGCTTAATTATCCGAACGATAAGGATATTTTGTCGCTCGCAAAAGCATATATAACCAAGAATAATATTTAAGGAGAGAATTATGGCCGAAACACTCGCTCATTTTTTTGTCGATTTATTTCAGGACAAAATTCCGCCCGAGCTTACGATTTTTGTAATCTCGCTATTGCCTATTCTTGAGCTTCGCGGCGGTATGATTGCCGCAAGACTTCTCGGAGTCAGCTTTCTGAAGGCTTTTGCCATTTGCTATGTCGGAAATATGCTTCCGATACCGTTTATTCTTCTTTTCATTAAAAAGATTTTCGAGATTTTAAGGAAATATCCTTTCTTTGAAAAGATAATAACAAAGCTTGAGGCAAAAACCGAGAAAAACAAGGATAAGGTTTTAAGGTATAAGTCATGGGGCTTGCTTATTTTCGTTGCAATTCCGCTTCCGGGAACGGGAGGCTGGACGGGTGCGCTTATGGCGGCACTCCTCGATATTGACTTTAAGCGTGCTTTGCCGATAATCTCACTCGGCGTGTTCATAGCAGGCTTGATTATGTCGCTTGTAACCTACGGAATTTTTTAATAAGCTTTAAGCAAAAAAGAAACCACCGATACGCTCTTTGTGAGTATATCGGTGGTAATTTTTATTTGTTGATTATTTTTTTATACCTCTTTTTTCAAGGAAAGCATAAATTCTGTCAGCCGGATCAAGGAGACTGCTGATTGACATATCGTGGTTAAGAGTGTCGATAATGTAAGCAACGTACTTTGACATATCAACCTCACAGTACCAATCACGCTTTAACAATTCGGGAGTTCTGTAAACAAGGTTTGTTGTGAACACCTTGTCGATAAGTCCCTTCTCATAGAACTCATCAAATCTGTCAAGACCCTCGCAGAAAAGACCGAATGCCGAGAAAATGAAAATTCTCTTTGCACCGAGCTCTTTAAGCTTTGTGGCAACCTCAAGCATTGACTCGCCCGAGGAAATCATATCGTCAACGATCATAACGTCCTTGCCCTCAACGTTGGTGCCGAGGAATTCATGAGCTACAATCGGGTTTCTGCCGTTGACAACCTTTGAGTAATCTCTGCGCTTGTAGAACATACCGAGGTCAAGACCGAGTACGGTTGAATAATAAATACATCTTCCCATACCGCCCTCGTCGGGAGAGATAACCATCATATGGTCGTTGTCAAGGTTAAGATCCTCAACGCTGTTAGCAAGAGATTTAATCATCTGATAAACAGGCTGAACGTTCTCAAAGCCTTTAAGCGGAATAGCGTTCTGAACTCTGGGGTCGTGAGCATCAAAGGTAATGATGTTGTCAACGCCCATTGTGTTGCAAAGCTCCTGAAGAGCAAGTGCGCAGTCAAGAGACTCTCTTGTTGAACGCTTATGCTGTCTGCCCTCGTAAAGCATGGGCATAATTACAGTGATTCTGTGAGCCTTACCGCCGATAGCGGAAATTGCTCTTTTAAGGTTTGCGTAGTGCTCGTCGGGGCTCATAGGAACCTCGTGACCGTAGATTTTGTAGGTCAAGCCGTAGTTGAACATATCGGCAACAATGAAAATGTCATAGCCTCTTACCGACTCAAAAAGTGTACCCTTACCTTCGCCTGTTCCGAAACGGGGGAACGAAGCGTTGATGATGTAGGAGTCCTTTTCATAGCCTGCGAAAGCAATGCTGTTCTTGTGCTCCGACTGCTTCTGAGCACGCCATTTAACAATGTAGCGGTCAATTTTGTCTGCGAGTTCCTCACAGCCGGGCAATGCGATTATGCCTAAAGGTCCGTAAGGTATGTTGGTAAATTCTTCTGTGTAATCGGGCATTTTAATATCCTCCTGAAATGCGGCGTTTTTTATCAATTATATTTTACTATATTTCGACAAAATATTAAAGTCTTTTTAGCTATTCTTTTTTAATTCAGTCAAATGCATAATCAACAGTGATAACACAGAAAAGTCTTTCGTCTATTTTGCTTAACTTTTCACTTATTAAGCGTGTTATTTCTGCCGATGAACGCTTTTCGTCATAGGTTAAAACTACGTCAAAAATCAAATTGGTATGTGTAGTGCCGTCAACGACCCTGAAATCGTGTATCGAGAAATTCGGATTTATCTCCTTGACTGCGTTTTGAGTGATTTCACGAAGCTCGTTTATTCTCTCGTCGTCCACTACAATCGGGTCAAGATGAATTGAAATGAGCATACTGTACTTTTTCTGAATTTCACGCTCAATCAAATCAACGGTGTCATGGCTTTGCATTATATCGACGTCGGACGGAACCTCGGCGTGAGCAGAGGCGAAAAGCCTTGACGGACCGTAGTCGTGGATTATAAGGTCGTGAACGCCGACAATGCCGTCATAGGACATAATCTCCTTCTCAATCTCCTCGTAAAACTCCTTTTCGGGAGGCTGACCGAGAAGCGGAGCGAGTGTCTCCTTGACAAGCGAAATGCCCGACCAAAGAATTAAGACCGATACGGCAGCGCCGAAATAACCGTCGCAGTTAAAGCCTGTTTTGTGGGAAATAATCAGCGAAACAAGCGCAACAAAGGTCGAAGCGGTGTCGGAAAGGCTGTCTGTTACAATGGCTTTTGTGGCGGTAGAGTTGATTTTCTTGCCAAGCTTCCAATTGAAAAGAGCGAGCCACAGCTTGCCGAGTATCGAAAGCACAAGCACGACGATTGCAACGGTGCTGAATTCAACAGCTTCGGGCGTTCTGATTTTCGCAACGGAGCTTTTGAGCAATTCGACGCCCATGATTATTACAAAAATAGAAACCGTGAGAGCAGATATGTATTCAATTCTGCCGTGACCGTAAGGGTGCTCCTTGTCGGCAGGCTTTTCCGAAAGCTTGAAGCCGAAAAGAGTTATAATAGACGACCCTGCGTCGGAGAGGTTGTTTACGGCGTCGGCGGTAACGGTAATGCTGCCCGTCATAACGCCTGCCAAAAATTTCGATATACACAAAATAAGGTTTATCGCAATTCCGACCGCACCGCTTAATTTGCCGTATGCACCTCTGACCTTCGGATCTTTGGTGTTTTTATTATCCTTAACAAAAAGTTTGATAAGAAGCTCTGTCATAATCACCATAGCCTTTCAGGCAATAAATAGCTTATTAAAAATCACCAATTCAATCTGCGTTGCCTGAACAAGCGTGTATGGTGATTTCTGCCATCTCAAAATTATGCCAAAGGCGAATTTTGAGGGCAACATAATTATATAGTGTGATTTTTCACACTATATACCTTCAAAGAAATTATTTCTCAAAGCCCGAAAAGCCCTTTGTGAACAAAAGGTCGAGCATAAGAGCGACGTCCTCGGGTGTTTTTCTTGTGTCCGAGGTATCGGTAAGCCAATATCTGACTATACCGACTGCGCCTGCTTCAAAATATGAGTATATATAATTGTATTCTTCCTTAAACGCCGGTGTTTGGTTGTAGCGTGTGAATTCCTCAAAGCAACGCTCCGCCATAAACTTTTTAAGCTTCATTGAAAAGTCAATATCGCCGTTGCTGCCCAAAAGCGCAGAGCAGATGTCCTTGTTCTTTTCAAGAAATCTGCAGCAGTCAACAAAAACGGGGTATGGGCTTGAGTTGTGTGAATTTGCGGAATACTGATTGATAATGCTCTCGAATTCTTCGAAAAGCTCGTTTTCGATTTGCTCAACAAGGTCAAAAATATCTTTGTAATGAAGATAAAAAGTACCCCTGTTTATCTCAACAAGGTCTGACAGCTCACGAACAGAGATTTTTTTAATGCTCTTTTCCCTCATCAGCTTTGTAAGCCCCTCACGCAAGAGCTTTTTTGTGCGTCTGACTCTGCCGTCAATTTTCTGATTATCCATTGATAGCACTCCCTTTTTATTTTATATCAGCAATTATACTATAAAAGTGTATATTATTCAACATATTTCTATAAAATAATCATAGGAATTAACAAAAGGTTAATACAGTTTAATCAAAAAAGTATTACAATATCTGTAAAGTTGTGCTATAATATAAGAAATATGGCATAAAACGAAAAAGAGGTGAAGCCTATGGCAGCAAAAATGCTTGACGAGGTATTGTCAAAGGAACACGAGACAATGGCTAATGAGCAGGCGGCAAGCGAGCAGGCGGACAGAATTATCGACGAGGCAAAGCAGAAGGCGAAGCAGATCGAGCTTGACGCTCTCGAGCAAATACAGGCGTATGAGAGCGAGCAGCTGAAGCTTTCCGAGGAACGTCGTCAAACGGCGGTTGCCGAAGCGGAAAAGGACGCACGTGCTTTTGTAGAGGTGATCAAGGAAAAGGCTGAGGCAAAATTTTCCGAAACGGTCGGAACGGTCAGAAGCATAATTGTTGACTGAGCCGACGATTTTACCGTTATCAATAAATAAGAAACGAGGTGATGACATACGGCAAAGCTCAAAATGGAAAAAATCGAGCTTGTTGCAACCATGCATGAAAGCAAAAAGGTAATCGACTTTTTGCAGCGCAAGGGAATGGTTGAGTTGACAAGCCACGAGCTTCCCGACGGAATGTTAAATCCCGATACCGATTATAATATTTCACAGCTTGAAAGGTTTACTCAAACTGCGAAAAAGGCAAAGGAAACGCTTTCGCAATATGTGCCTGAAAAGAAGTCGCTTGTTGACTCCTTTAAGCCGCCACGGGAAATGGAGATGTCAAAATTTCTCGATATGTCCGAGTCGGCGGATAAGACCATGAATATGTGCTACGACATATTGGGTGCTCAAAAGTCTATTGACAACGCTCACGCACAGCAGATAAGGCTCAAAACCTCCAATGAGGCTCTTGAGGTTTGGAAAGACCTTGACATACCGACTAAATTCAAATCGACAAGGTATGTTACGGTGCTTATAGGAACGTTCCCCGACAGTCAGACCGACGCATCAATTAAGGAGGCGTTGGCAGAGAGTATTCCTGAAATCGAGGCTATCGAAACCGAAGTCGTATATACATCCGAAATGCAGTCTTGTGCGGTGGTTATGTGTCTTAAAAAGGATGCGAATACCGTTACGGAAGCGTTGAGGTCAATGGGATTTGTGCGACCGACGGAGATTTCCGACAAAACTCCTAAGGAAATGCTCAAGGAAAACCGTATAACCATCAATGAATTGGATAAACAAATTTCGGAAGCGCAAAGTGAAATAGCCGCTATGGCATCTGCACACGAAGCTATAGACTTCTTAATTGACTATTTCACAATGAGGGCGGATAAGTATGAGCAGTTCAAAAAGGTCTCGCTTTCGGACAATGTGCTTTATCTTTCGGGATATATCCCCGTAAAGTACGCCGAAAAAACGGTTGAACAGCTTGAAAATAAATTTACCGTCGCAATCACGCTTTCAGAACCCGAGGAGGACGATGAGGTTCCCGTCTTGCTCGAAAACAATGCGTTTGCAGCGGGCGTTGAGGGAATAACGGAAATGTATTCTCTCCCCGGCAAGAATGATATTGACCCGAACGCAATAATGTCGTTTTTCTATTATCTGTTTTTCGGAATGATGTTCTCGGACGCAGGCTACGGACTGTTAATGGTTATCGCAACGGCGTTTATACTGCTTAAATGCAAGCCCGAGGGCAACAAGAAAAAGACGGTTATGATGTACTTTTTCTGCGGAATATCGACAATGTTCTGGGGCATAATGTTCGGCAGCTTCTTCGGAGACTTGATAAACGTTATAAGAACAAATTATCTCGGACTTCCCGAAATGCGATTGTACTTATGGCTCAATCCGCAGGGCGACGACCTTATGACAACAATGCTTTGGTGCTTCTTGTTCGGTATCGTCCATCTGTTTGTCGGACTTGCTATCAAGGGCTACCTTGAATGGAAGCAGGGCGACCGCTTCGGTGCGATATTCGACGTGCTTTCGGTTTATCTCGCAGTCGGCGGTGCAGCTCCGATTTGTGCGGGAATGATAATCGACGTACCCGATATTTATAAGACGGTCGGCAAGTATTGTGCACTTGTGGGCGTTGTGCTTATAATTCTCACGGCAGGACGTTCGTCAAAGGGCATATTTGGAAAGTTAGGGGCAGGTCTTTATGCGCTTTACAATACAATTTCGGGATATTTAAGCGACGTGCTTTCGTATTCGAGATTGTTGGCGCTCGGACTTGTAACGGGCATTATCGGAAGCGTTGTAAACCTTATGGGTACACTTCCCGAAAATATGGTTGTTAAAACGATATTATTTACAGTCGTGTTCGTTTTTGGACACGCAATCAACTTCGGCATAAACGTAATCGGCGCTTATGTTCACACAAACCGTTTGCAGTATGTCGAATTCTTCTCAAGATTTTATGAGGGCGGCGGAAGAGCCTTTAACCCTCTTAAAGTAAATTCTTCAACATTCAAACTCAAGGAGGAAAATAATAATGGCTAATTTAGGTTTGGTATTTGCTATCGCAGGCGCAGCTCTCGCAGCATTTTTAAGCGGTATGGGTTCTGCAAAGGGCGTAGGTATGGTCGGTGAGGCTGCCGCAGGTCTTGTTTCGGAGGATCCGTCAAAATTCACGAAGGTACTTATTCTTCAGATTCTTCCCGGTACACAGGGACTTTACGGCTTTATCACAGCAATTATGGTAATGATTAAGATTAAGCTTTTAAGCGGTACTCCCGTTGAGCTTACCCCCGCACAGGGACTTCAGATTTTGGCTGCTTGCCTTCCTATGGCTTTCGTCGGCTATTTCTCGGCAATCGGTCAGGCAAGAGTTGCAGCTTCGGGTGTTTCGGTAGTTGCCAAGAAGCCCGCAGAGCAGAGTAAAGCAATGGTTCTTTCCGCAATGGTTGAGACTTATGCCGTACTTGCTCTTCTTACATCACTTCTCATGATTTTGAGATTGAACTTCTAAGGAGTTATTTCTATGACAGGTCTTGAAAAGATACTTTCTACAATAGAACAGGATTCAAATGACCGCTGCCGTGAAATAACCGAGCAGGCACAAAAGCATGCGCAGGAAATTATCGACGCCGCAAGTGCCAAAGCGCAGGAGGATATAGCTAACGCAAAGGCTTCTGTTGACAAAAAGGTTGCCGAACATGACGGCGCAATCGAAGCCTCTGTTTCAATGACAAAGAACAGAATAATTCTTGAGGGTAAGCTTGATATTATCTCGTCAACCCTTGAGAGAGCGCTTGAGGTTATCAAGGCTCTTCCGAAAAAGGAATATTTTGAAATCCTTAAAGGACTTATTCTTAAAAATGTCAGAAAGGGCGAGGGCGTTCTCCGTCTTTCCGAAGAGGACACGGAGAAATTGCCGTCGAACTTTATCGACAGCATAAACAATGCGCTTAAAAGAGGCTATAAAATATCACTCGGAGAGAGTGCGGATATTGACAGCGGATTTATTCTTGTCTATGGCGATATAGACATAAACTGTTCCTTTGACGCCGTTGCTTCGGCTAAGAGGGAGGAATTGAGAGATACTCTCAATGAAATGTTATTCAACTGATAAAGGAGGGAAGCGTTATGAAAACGCAGGATTATCTTTATGCGGTGTCGGCACTTCGTGTAAGTGAGGAAAGCTTGCTTAAAGAGTCTGATTTGGAACAGTTAATAAACGCTCCCGATTATAAAAAGGCGATTGCACTTTTGACTGAAAAAGGCTATGAAAAGCCCGACGGAAACGATTTTTCAAAAATGCTCGACGACAGACTTTCAGAGGTCTGGGACAGAGTTGTGAAAAGTGCGCCCGAGGCAAAAAGCCTTAATATGCTGATAATTAAAAACGATTTTCAAAACCTTAAAGCGATTATTAAATCCGAGGTCATAAATGATGATGCGAGGAAATATTTTGTTTCCCCCTGCGTTTATGACCCCGAAAAAATGCTTGAGGCGATAAAGGAGAGACGTTTTGCCGATTTGCCCGAGCTTATGCGAGAAACCGCAAAAAAAGCGTTTGACGCCATAACCAAAACGGGCAACGGTCAGTATTGCGATATAATTACGGATGTCGGAACGCTTGAAGCTATACTTTCGTATGCGGAAAACGAGGAGGACGAAACCCTCAAAAAATACGCCTGCGAAATGTGCATGGCGTGTGATTTGAAAACCGCTTACCGTTGCATTAAGACAAAGAAAAACGAAAATTTTGTAAAAAATGCACTTTGCGGAAGTCCTATGCTTTCAAAGGACGGTCTTGTTTCTGCGGTTATGTCGGGAGAGAATGATTTTTCCGAATATCTCAATTCAAACGGACTTTCAAAATACGCTGCGGCTTTTGAAAAAGGCACATCTGCGTTCGAAAAGCTCTGCGACGACGAGCTTATAAAGACGATGAAGCAGGCGAAAATGACCGTGTTCGGTATAAGTCCGCTTGCAGGCTATTATGTTGCAAACGAAACTGAGATAAAGTGCTTGAGGATTATTCTTTCGGCAAAATTGAGCGAGGCTTCGGATGAGGTTATAAGGGAAAGGATGCGTGAGCTGTATGTATAAAATCGGCGCAATGGGCGACAGGGACAGTATTTACGGCTTCGCAAGCATCGGAGTTGATATTTTCCCGACCGACGATGATTTGACCGCAACGGTTAAAACGCTTCGTCGCCTTGCAGACGGCGGATATGCGGTTATCTTTATAACCGAAGCCGTCTATTCGCAGATTGATGCGGAAATCGAAAGATATAAGGACAAACCGTTACCGGCAATTATTCCCATACCCGGCGTTTACGGAAACACGGGTATAGGAATGAAGCAGGTCAGCAGCTTTGTCGAAAGAGCAGTAGGCTCTGATATTGTAAAGTAAACCAAACCTTGAAGGGTGGTAAAAAATAAAATGAGTAAAGGTACAATCTTAAAAGTATCGGGTCCGCTTGTCGTGGCTGAAAATATGAGAGATGCCAATATGTTCGACGTTGTTCGTGTAAGCGAGCACAGACTTATCGGCGAGATTATCGAAATGCACAGCGATAAGGCTTCAATTCAGGTATATGAGGACACCGCAGGACTTGGAACGGGCGAGCCTGTCGAGTCAACCAACGAGCCCTTGAGCGTTGAATTGGGACCGGGACTTATTAAAGGTATATTCGACGGTATTCAAAGACCGCTTGAAAAGATAATGGAAATTGCAGGCAACAGCCTTACAAGAGGTATCGAGGTTCCGTCGCTTCCAAGAGATGTTAAATGGCATTTCTTCCCGACTGTTTCGGTAGGCGACGAGGTTCGTTCGGGCGACGAGGTCGGATATGTTCAGGAAACAGATATTGTAAGACATAAAATAATGGTTCCGTTCGGCGTTGAGGGCAAAATTAAGTCCATAAAAGAGGGCGACTACACAGTTGAGGAAAAAATCGGTGCAATCGAAACCGAAAACGGCACAACCGTTCCGCTTAAGCTTATGCAGAAATGGCCTGTAAGACGAGGCAGACCGTACAAGAAAAAACTTCCGCCCGATATGCCGCTTATCACGGGGCAGAGAGTTATCGATACACTTTTCCCGATAGCAAAGGGCGGTGTTGCGGCTATCCCCGGTCCGTTCGGAAGCGGTAAAACCGTTACACAGCACCAGCTTGCAAAGTGGGCGGAGGCTGATATAGTTGTATATATCGGCTGCGGCGAGCGTGGAAACGAAATGACGGACGTTCTTAACGAGTTCCCCGAGCTTATCGATCCGCACACGGGAAAATCTCTTATGGAGAGAACAGTGCTTATCGCAAACACCTCGGATATGCCCGTTGCTGCCCGTGAGGCATCTATTTATACAGGTATCACAATCGCAGAATATTTCAGAGATATGGGATATTCGGTAGCACTTATGGCTGACTCGACCTCACGTTGGGCGGAGGCTCTTCGTGAAATGTCGGGACGACTTGAGGAAATGCCCGGCGAGGAGGGCTATCCCGCATACCTCGGCTCAAGACTTGCACAGTTCTATGAGCGTGCAGGCAGGGTTGAGGTACTCGGCTCAAAGGAGCAAGAGGGTGCGCTTTCGGTAATCGGTGCGGTATCGCCTCCCGGCGGCGATATTTCAGAACCTGTTTCGCAGGCAACATTGAGAATCGTCAAGGTGTTCTGGGGACTTGATTCGGCACTTGCCTACAAGCGTCATTTCCCTGCAATAAACTGGCTTACGTCATATTCGCTTTATGCAGATGACCTCGGCGCATGGTTTAACAAGAATGTTAATCCCGAGTGGATGAAGCTCAGAACAAGAATGATGGGTATACTTTCTGACGAGGCTTCGCTTGACGAAATCGTTAAGCTTGTCGGTATGGACGCACTTTCTCCCTCCGACAGACTTAAAATGGAAGCGGCAAGAAGTATTCGTGAGGACTTCCTCCATCAGCTTGCTTTCCACGAGGTTGACACATATTCCTCACTTAAAAAGCAGTATTATATGATGAGCCTTGTGCTTTCGTATTTTGACGCTTCAAACGAGGCTCTTACAAAGGGTGCAGACATTGAAAGACTTGTCGCAATCCCCGTAAGAGAGGCAATAGGCAGATTTAAGTATGTAAAAGAAGAAAATATCGACAGCGAATATAAGCAGATCCTTGAACGCTTATCAAAGGAAATCGCTGACGTTATCAATGCAAAGGAGGAATTCTGATGCCGAAGGAATACAGAACAGTCGAAGAAGTAACAGGTCCTCTTATGCTTGTTCGTGAGGTTGAAAACGTCAAGTATGACGAGCTCGGCGAAATCGAGCTTGCAAACGGTGAAACAAGGCGTTGCAAAGTGCTTGAAATAAACGGCACGGACGCACTTGTTCAGCTGTTTGAGCCCTCGACGGGTATCAACCTTTCAAACAGTAAGGTTAGATTTTTGGGCAGAATGATGGAACTCGGCGTGTCTGAGGATATGCTCGGCAGAGTCTTTGACGGCTTGGGCAGACCTATTGACGGCGGTCCCGAAATTATCCCCGAAAAGAGAATGAATGTAAACGGACTTCCGATGAATCCTGCTGCGAGAGCTTATCCGCAGGAGTTCATACAGACAGGCGTTTCCGCAATCGACGGACTTAACACGCTTGTAAGAGGTCAGAAGCTCCCGATTTTCTCAGCTTCCGGTCTTCCTCACGCACAGCTTGCCGCACAGATAGCAAGACAGGCGAAGGTAAGAGGTAAGGACGAGAAATTCGCCGTTGTATTTGCTGCAATGGGTATAACTTTCGAGGAGTCAAACTTCTTTATTCGTTCATTTAAGGAAACGGGTGCAATCGACAGAACGGTTATGTTCTCAAACCTTGCAAACGACCCTGCAATCGAAAGAATTGCCACACCGAGAATGGCACTTACAGCCGCAGAATACCTTGCATTTGACAAGGGTATGCACGTTCTTGTTATTATGACGGACATTACAAACTATGCAGATGCGTTGCGTGAGGTTTCCGCCGCAAGAAAGGAAGTTCCCGGCAGACGTGGCTATCCCGGTTATATGTATACAGACCTTGCGTCCATCTATGAGCGTGCAGGCAGACAAAAGGGCAAGGACGGCAGTATCACAATGATACCGATTCTCTCAATGCCCGAGGACGATAAAACCCATCCCATTCCCGACCTTACAGGCTATATCACAGAGGGACAGATTATCCTTTCCCGTGACCTTTACCGCCGTGGAATTATGCCGCCGATTGACGTTCTTCCGTCGCTTTCAAGACTTAAAGACAAGGGTATCGGCGAGGGCAAAACGAGAAAAGACCATTCAAACACAATGAACCAGCTTTTCTCGGCTTATGCAAGAGGTAAAGACGCAAAAGAGCTTATGGTAGTCCTCGGCGAAGCGGCTTTGACAGATATGGATAAGCTTTATGCAAAGTTTGCCGACGAATTCGAGAAAGAATATGTAAATCAGAGCTTTGAAACGGACAGAACTATCGAGGAAACACTTGATATTGGCTGGCGTCTTTTGAGAATATTCCCGAGAAGCGAGTTAAAGCGTGTCAGCGACGAGCTTCTTGACGAGTATTACGATAAGAAGTAAGCGTATAAATCTTGAGGATTTGATATTATGGCAGTAATGAATGTAAACCCTACCCGTATGGAGCTTACGAACTTAAAGCGTAAGCTTGTTACGGCAAGAAGGGGACACAAGCTTCTCAAAGATAAAAGAGACGAGCTAATGCGCCGTTTTCTCGAGCTTGTAAGGGAAAACAAGGAATTGAGAAAGCAGGTTGAGGACGGTATCAAGCAGGCAAACGCTCATATGTCGGTTGCACGCTCGGTAATGAGCGACTCGGCATTGAATGTTGCGCTTATGCTTCCCATGCAGGAGATGTCTCTTGAGGTTGACGAGAAAAATGTAATGAGCGTAAGGCTTCCCGTGTTTGATGCGAAATTCAAAACGGCAGACGAGTCCGATATATACTCTTACGGCTTTGCGTTCACCTCGACAGACCTTGACGAAGCGGTAAAATCACTTTCCGATATTATGCCGCTTATGTTGAGACTTGCGGAGGTTGAAAAATCGTGTCAGCTTATGTCTGCGGAGATTGAGAAAACACGCCGTAGGGTAAATGCCCTTGAGCACGTTATGATTCCGAGATACGAGGACACAATCAAGTATATTACAATGAAGCTTGACGAGAACGAGAGAAGCTCAACGACAAGACTTATGAAGGTCAAGTCAATGATGCTTGAAGAGGCTCGCCAAAAGGCTCTTGCCCACGATAACGAAATGGCAAAAAGAGCGTAAAACACAATAATAACAAACCACGCCCCGAACAAAACTGTTCGGGGCGTGAAATTTTATGCAACAGTAAGGACGGGGCGAGCCCCTGTCCGCAGCAAATTTCATATAAAATCAAATTCACGGGCAACCCTCGCCGATAGGACGGGGTGTGTTAGGCTTGAAAATTTTGAGATTTATTGTTGGATTTAACAACTACATTAGTTGTCGAACATTAAAAAGTGTATTGAGCTGTTTTTTCAGGGATGGTGTTAAATATCAGATATCCCAAATCTACATGATAAGTGTTTTCTGGAACATAAACAGAATACATCCAACCGCCGTCATCTTTGACGGCTATAAGAATAGCTCCGGCGGTAGTGTTCACTCTTCCGTAATCATCTGGAACATCTGCGATAAAAGAGAAAATATAATCACCATCATACTTTTCATGTTCTTGTAAGAAAGACAATACATCTTTGTTTTGATAATATTTAGTATTTGAACCGAGTTGCGATAAGGAAAAAAGAGATGTCCCTAAAAAAAAGAATTCATCAGGATTCTTTTTTGCACCTTCAATATAGTTTTGAAGATAGCAATAATTAGCCATCTTAATATTTGAAAATCCGAATTTATTGGGTAACTCCGAATTAATCAGTTCATCTCGAATATCAATAATTTTATTCTTCTCTATTTCCTCTGCGGATAGCGTTGTAGGTTCAGTGGTTGAATACATTGAATTATCTATATACGCAGTGTCACATCCCGAAAAACATATTGCAAAAATAGCTAAAGCAATAATTAAAATAGGAGCAATTTTATACTTCATCACTTAAAGACTCCTTTGATTCTTTGGTTTTTATACTGTTATCTTCTCGGAGATACTTTTTATATATAAAAATTTCAAATGCAACAATAATTAGCCCAAATGCCATTCTGCTTAAAGGATAAAACTCATAGGGACCTGCGGTAACATTAAGGTCTTTATCGGCGACAATAAGTAATGTTTCGTATAGAATGGGCACGAGACTAAAACAAATAGAAGATTTCAAAAAATTGGATTTAAGTATGTATAATATGGACATTAGGCAAAAAACTATCATTGCTACGACTAGAAAAAATATGACTTCGTTAGTGCCCTGTAAAGCAAGCTTAACAGGCGAAATGAAATTGTAATCATCGTATCCGTCAAAAGTTCTGTTGCGAATATAATATAGCGCCATTTTATAATCAACATTTAACAGTGATTTTGTGAAAAGTCTTTTATAAAGATAGAAAATGTTTATTGAACAAAAAGCAATTTTGCACCATAAAATGATGTTCTTGTTTTTTTGAGGACGATAACCGCAATATGGGCAAGCTTTTGCGAGAGATGACAGTTCTTTCCCACATTCCGGACAAGTTATAATTGCCATAAAATCACCTCCAAACAGCAGTACTAATTATCTTTTTTTACAACAGTGATAAGCTTTTCTTGTAAGATTAGTTTGTACCCTAGTTCACGGCATTTCTTTGCAAGAGCTGATTTGTTCAAAAGGTAATATTTATCCTTTGGCATAGGTACTCCCGTGAGTTTTTCATATTTTGCGTCTGTCAGTTCAAAGCTTTCCTTATCAAAAAGATAGTTAAGCTTGTTTAAGTTTGGCTTCTTTCCCATATAAATCCTCCCGAATCGTTAATCTTAAACAAATTATACTCAATATATTGAGTATTGTCAAGTATTTAAGTATGTTAATATTAAATCGGTGATGGTATGATTAGCTATGAGCCTTTTTATAAAACACTTCTGCAAAAAGGCATAACAGAATACAATTTGATATACAAACAAGGCTTTTCCGCAAATACATTGTACCGAATTAAAAAAGGCGAGGCGATGAGCACAAAAACATTAGATGCCCTCTGCTATGCGTTGGATTGCGATGTCACGGACATAATTAAATTTGTCAAAGAATAACACCCGAACAGATAAAAGCAAGAGTTTGTTCAGGTGTTATTTTTGTATGAAGATTTATATAGTCAGTATGAGGACACAATCAAGTATATTAAAATGAAGCTTGACGAGAACGAGAGAAGCTCAACGACAAGACTTATGAAGGTCAAGTCAATGATGCTTGAAGAGGCTCGCCAAAAGGCTCTTGCCCACGATAACGAAATGGCAAAAAGAGCGTAAAACACAATAATAACAAACCACGCCCCGAACAAAACTGTTCGGGGCGTGAAATTTTATGCGACCGTAGGGACAGGGCTTGCCCCTGTCCGCAATCTATATCAAATTCAATTGTGCTTCCGCCCCATCTTTGAGGGGGCAGTCATTTTTTGCATAACAAAAAATGACTGAGGGAGTTTCATAATTTGAAATAACCTTTATTACTCCCTCAGTTTCGCTACGCTCAACAGCTCCCTCGGAGAGGGAGCGGATTTATCTTTTTAGTTTGTGGCTGTACGACAATGGCTGTCCGTAAATTAAATTAAATTTAATATCTCACACGGTAGGGCGGTGGCTTGCTGCCGCCGAACAAACCAACGAAAACAAAACTGCTTTCTGGTACTATCGATTTGAAAAAATTATGCGACCGTAGGGACAACCCTTGCGGTTGTCCGTTACCTTGATTTTATATGAAATTTGCTGCGGACAGGGGCGAGCCCTGTCCCTACGGTATGATGTTGAATTCGATTTTGATAGCAACCGTTAGTTGTTATATATTCGCTGATTTTCACGGCGGCAGCAAGCCACCGCCCTACACCATTGTATATATAATTTAATCTGTGCGAAGTACCGACTTTTGCGGATTACGGACAACAGCAAGGACTGTCCGCCAAAGGCTCCCTCTGACGAGGGAGCTGTCATTTTTCTTTTGAAAAATGACTGAGGGA